>Ga0228535_1000266_pt1 | contig 169132 bp, 150 predicted proteins | sample SJ1metagenome_FD_168457 | JGI IMG/M metagenome (GOLD analysis project Ga0228535, IMG submission 168457) | Enriched culture of PCE-dechlorinating microbial communities from Ithaca, New York, USA - SJ1 | ecosystem: Engineered > Modeled > Simulated communities (microbial... > Unclassified... | reverse complement strand
GCACCTCGATCGCCCTTTCGCCTTGAGACCTTTGACATCTCAAAGCGTCGGGCATGGGCTCGGGGTGGCTTAATATTCAGCGTCGACTAGCCACCTGCCGGCCTACTTTTATATGACGACACGCAATGGATGGGACCTCTTGTTCTCAATGCAACACCATGGGGTGACTACAAGGCTCTTGGACTGGACCGAGAGTCTCGGTGTGGCTCTGTATTTCGCCACGGAGCGGCATCTGTCCGCAACATCGAGGATATGGATGCTAAAGCCTCTGGCGCTGAACGAGTTGGCGACAAGTAGACCCGAGCTCCAAATGCCGGATCTTAGCTTGACTATTCGCGAACTGGAGGCCCAATTACGGAAACCGGATCTGAAGAGCTATGCGTTGACTCCAATCCATTCGGATGCTCGGGTTATGAGTCAGCGAAGTGTCTTCACCGTACATGTGAATACCTTCGAACCGCTCGACCGTGATCTCGGCGGAGAGCTCACCGAGTCTGGGCATCTAGGCTTCGTCGATATCCCGGAGGCATGCAAGCGAGAGGCACTCCAGTTCCTTCGGCGTAATGGAGTTCACGAATTCGCTCTGTTCCCAGACCTTGGTGGGCTTTCTAGACATGTGATGCAGTTGGTTATTCCTCCAGGTCAACGGTAGTTCTACCGGGATGGACAAGACGGCCGTACGTCAATGCTCAAGGACGGAACCGTAGCGCACACAACTGCTCCTCAAATCTTTGGAGCCCTTGGTTCGCAGAGTTGCGTTTGCCGACTGGTCCTGTCTAGGTACCCCTCTCCTGCGCGCACATCTCCGGTTGATCGCCGTCGCTCCCCTCTTGATCTTGGCATGTTCCGGACTGCTTCGCCGCAATCGTTACCGACTCTGCCAGAACCTGTGCGATTTCGGACATTAGGGGGGCCAGATATTGCAGATAGCTTGGTGTACGAGCGAAGGGAGGTGAAGCGTGATAGATGCTTGTATGACATACACCGTGGAGGAGGTCGCCACTATCCTGGGCGTTTTAAGGAATGCCGTATATGCAGCAATCCATCGCGGAGAAATCCCCCGAATCAAGGTCGGCGGGCGGATCGTGATCACGAAGGCCTTCGTGGATAGGCTCCTAGCCGAAGCCTCTGGGTCCATGATCGAGGAGATCGAGTTCCCCCTGCCCGGCAAACGGTAATCCCCAATACGATGGAGCCACAGACCCCGGCCGACTCACCGTAGGCTAACCAGACGATGAGCACGGGTCTGTCGGAACCATAGGACGTTACGGAGCAACTCGGAATTGTAGGACTTCTCATAACCACGCGGACCTCAGAAACAGGACGCACCCGAGAGGAAATCTGAGTATCCGGCTACTGCATGGGAACGGACTCCCTTATACGGACCCAACGGTCACCTCGTGCTCGCCCCCACTCCAAAGTGCTCAATAGGTCGTCCACTGCTTGAATAGTGTCCAACCGCGTGTCTCCCGCGTTGAACAGGGGATATGCCCACAAGGTCACGTGATTACGCATATTGAGGCCCCTCACGCGCGGAAATCCACAGACCACTTGAGCCACGCAGACATCTGATGTGTAAGGATTTCCGGCCATTGTCCGGGCTCGACCCAGTGAGCACCGCTTCGTCTGTAGCTGGACTTCTGTTGGAGGAGATCTATGTACAGGTTGCTCTGTGGTGGACATATTGGCACTGTGTCCAACACAGCAACTACAGCATACCAGACAGACGTGTTAGCCGTTTTCGCCGATGTCTGCGAAATGTCTGCGAGTGGCTGCATAATGTCTGCGCAGACATGCAAAAGCTCCGAGGCATATCGCCTCGGAGCTTGGGTTAGCTGGTCGGAGTGGCAGGATTCGAACCTGCGGCCTCTTGAACCCCATTCAAGCGCGCTACCAAACTGCGCCACACCCCGACTAAGTCGGCACAACTTGCTGGACTGACGTCGTCAACGTAACCTAGCCAACAGACGACTCACGGTCATGCTACGTCATTATACATCAGCCGCCGAGCGGCATCAAACGCTTAGATTACTTGCCGACCTGCTCCTTGAGCGATTTGCCAGCCTTGAAGACAGGTACTTTGCGGGCGGAGATTGTCATGGGCTTGCTGGTCCGGGGGTTGCGGCCGACGCGGCCGGCCCGGTCGCGCACCGTAAACACGCCAAAACCCACAACCGAGACCTTCTCCCCGGCAGCCAGCGTGTCGCTGATTGCCTCGAAAACCGCGTCAACGGCCTCGCCGGCGTCTTTCTTGGTGAAACCGGTCTTGGCCGCGACCTTGCTGATCAGCTCGCTCTTGGTCATCAATACAGCCCTCCTGTGTGCCTGTGTGCTTTAGGTGTACCTGGCTGCCAAACCTCAGCGGAGACGCCAGGTCTTGGAACATGACTCCCATGATTCGCGCCACGGGGGAGGTTTCCTGCAAACCGGGGGCCTCGGGGGCCGCGGCGTTCGGTCTGACCCAGACGCCTAAGGTGTCCCTACCGGTCTGAATCAGACATCTCAGGTGCCCCTACCGGTCTGAATGCGACAGGTCCGCCTCCGAGGCGGCGGGACCCGCCTGGAATAGACCAGTCAAGCCCGACATCCGGCCTGATCCAGACGCCTCAGGTGCCCCCACCGGCCTGGCATCCGCCAGTTAGCCCTCCCTGGCCCAACCCAAGACCCACCTTCGCCCTCTCACGCGTCAACGCCAAAACCCCGGGGACCCGTTCCCCCGGGATTCTGGCGCACTCCCGACTCCCCAAACCTATCCGATCAGATGATGATACAGATCAGGCTGCCGCCGCCCTCATTGATGATCCGCTCCAGCGTCTCCTGCAGCTTGCGCTGCGCGTGAGCCGGCATGCCGACCAGCTTGTTGCGGATGCCGTCCCGCACCAGGTCCTGCAGGGATTTGCCGAAGATATCGGACTGCCACATGCGCTTGGGGTCGTCCTCGAACTCGCGCATCAGGTAGTTGACGAGGTCTTCGGTCTGCTTCTCCGTGCCGATGATCGGCGTGACCTCGGTCTCGATGTCGGCCCGGATCAGGTGGAGCGACGGGGCGCTGGCCCGCAGCCTAACCCCAAACCTGCCGCCCTGCCGGATCAGCTCCGGATCCTCGAAGGTCATCTCGGACAGGCGGGGTGGCACCAGGCCGTAGCCTGACTGGCGCGCATCGCGCAGGCCGGAGGCGATGACGTCGTACTCCTGCTTGGCGATGACGTAGCTCTGCCAGAGGCTGAGGATATCCTTGCGCCCCGCAACCTCTCGCCCGGCCTGCTCTGTGAGCACCTGGTAGAACAGCGTGTCAGGCACCTTGATGCTGACCACGGCGACGCCGGTGCCGAGGTTCATGGAGTCAAGGTTGACCACCTCGGCCAGCTCGTGGCCGGCTAGCGCGGTGACCGCGCCCTGCACATCTCGCAGACGGCGGACGTTCTCGAGCGCCTGCCCAAGGTGCTGTTCGAACTGACCCCGCAACCAGTGGTCGGGCTCCAGGGCCTCGAACCAGTCGGGCAGGTTGACGTTAACCGACCGGACCGGGAACTCCATCAGGGCCATCTCAACCACCGACGAGATGTCCTCCACCCCGAGGTGCAGGCAGTCCACGGCCAAGGTCGCTACGTCGTACGACGCCTCGAGCTCCTCACACAGATCCCTCGTGGCCTGGTCATACGGCCTAGTCGTGTTGACGAGGACGATGAACGGCTTGTCGAGGGCCTTGAGCTCGGAGATCACGCGCTGCTCGGCGTCAATGTACGCGTCGCGCGGGATCTCAGCGATGGAGCCGTCGGTGGTGACCACAATGCCCAGCGTGCTGTGGTCGGCGATCACCTTGCGGGTGCCCATCTCGGCGGCCTCGCCAAACGGCACCTCGTACTCGTACCATGGCGTCAGCACCATGCGCGGCATCCCGTCTTCCTCGTAGCCGAGGGCGCCCGGGACCGTATAGCCGACACAGTCGACCATGCGGACATTCATATGGATGTTGTCATTGATCACGATCCCGACCCCGTCCTCGGGCACGAACTTGGGCTCGGTGGTCATGATCGTGCGTCCAGCGGCCGGTTGCGGCATCGAATCCACAAGGCGCTGCCTCTCGTCCGGATCGGTCACACGGGGCAACACCAGGTGTTCCAAGAACCGTCTGATGAACGTGGATTTGCCCGTTCGGACCGGACCGACAACTCCAATGTAGATATCGCCGCCGGTGCGCTGGGTGATATCGCGAAAGATATCGAACCTCTCCACCGCTCAGTCCCCTCCCCCGGCAGTGCAACAAGTCGGTACATCTATATGAGGACAACTTGGCGATATAACCAGGGGAAAGAGAAAGTGGCAGGGGTACTGGAGCAGGGCCGCCGCCGTTGCTTAGGCCGGCGGCTCCTGCCCCGGGGCAAACACAGCCATCATGATCTCGTCGACGTACCGGCCGTCCTTGAAGTGCTGCGCCCGTTGGTTACCTTCCCGGACGAAGCCGCACTTCTCGTAGCACCGGATGCCGCGCTTGTTGAAATCCAGCACGCTCAAAGACACCTTGCGCAGGTTGAGGCGGTCAAACGCGAAGCCGAGGGCGGTTCGGATGGCGTCCGTGCCATAACCCTGGCTCCAGCAGTCCTTCTCGCCGATGAGGATGCCGAGGATGCACGTGCGGCTGAGCCAGTCGATGCGGTGCAGGCCGAGATTGCCGATGTGGCGCCCCGAGTCCTTGAGGCAAATGGCCATGCTACGGTCGCTCGGGTTTTCGCCGCGGGCTTGTCGCTCGATCCAGCCCTGCTCCGCCAGCATGGACATCGGCCACTTGCCGGTCAGCAGGTACTGGGTCACCTCACGGTCGTTGAGCCAGCGGTAGCACGCCTCGGTATCCGTCGTCTCGATCGCTCGCAGGTAAACGCGGTCACCATGGATCATACGGGTCACCCCTCAGGAGCTTTGGACTACTCTACCCGACTCGCGCTCGTCGCGCAAGCTCCGGCTGAGGATTGACGCCAGGACCTCTGCGGCAGGTTTGCCCTCAAACAGCACCTGATGCAGCTCACCGGTGAGCGGCATGTCCACCCCGTGCCTCTGGGCCAGCTGCCACGCCGCTTTGGTCGTGCTCACGCCCTCGACGACCATCCGGGTGCCGCCGACGATCTCCTCGATCGTCCGCCCCTGCCCTAGCTCGCGGCCTGCCCATTGGTTTCGTGACGCGGCGCCCGTACACGTGAGGACCAGGTCGCCCAGTCCCGACAGCCCCGCGAAGGTTAGCGGGTCGGCACCCATCGCCACACCGAGCCGGCTGATCTCGGCCAGGCCACGGGTGATGATGGCCGCGCGCGCGTTGAGCCCAAGACCGAGCCCGTCAGCCATGCCGGCGATGATCGCGATGACGTTCTTGAGCGCGCCGCCCAGCTCAACTCCAATCAGGTCGTCGTGCGTGTAGACGCGAAAGGGTTGCTGCCCGGCGAACCACTGCCTGGCCCGCGCCGCGTCTTCGCGCTTGGCCGACGCCAGCACCGTGGCCCCCGGCAGCCCCCGCGCAACCTCGGCGGCGAAGTTTGGCCCGGATAGGCTGATCGCCGGGTGCCCCGGCCCCAGCAACTCGCAGATCAGCTCGGAAGGCCGCGTCAGTGTGGAGATCTCGATGCCCTTTGATGCTGAAACCACCAACGCCCCCGCCCGGACCGACGGCTGGATCGCCGCGAGCACCTCGCGCAGGGCCTGGGTCGGCGTTGCCAGGATGACGAGCCCCGCATTCTCCAGAGCAACAGCATGGCAGCTCGCGACCCGGATCTCTGGCGGCAGCGAGACGCCCGGCAGGTACGCGTCGTTCTCTCGCCGGACCTGGAGATGCTCCGCAAACTCGGGCCGCCGCGCCCAGAGACGCACCGCGTTGCCGGCCCGCGCGAGCACGCAGGCCAAAGCCGTCCCCCAACCGCCCGCGCCGATGACCGCTACCGGGGGCGCGCCTGATGGTGCAGAGCTCAATCCTCCCGCCTCCCGCCTACCCGCTCGCCAAGCCTGCTCTCAGTGCCCGCCAACAGGCGCTTGATGTTCGCGCGGTGCTTGTAGATGATCACTCCCGCGCCGACCAGAGCAAACATCTGTCGCTCGAGTGGGTACGCGCCCGCCAGGGTAATGCCGGCAACCGTCGCCGCAGCCAGGATCGAGCCGAGCGAGACGTAGCGGGTCAGGGCAGCCGTGGCCACGAACACGCCCACCCCGACCAATACCACCTGCGGGAGCAGGTAGAGTGCGGCGCCGGCCGCTGCAGCCACGCCCTTGCCGCCGGTAAATCCCAGCATAAACGACCAATTGTGCCCCGAGAACGCCGCCAGCCCCCCGAGCACCGCAGCGACACCGGGGTCGCCGCCCAACGAGACCGCCAGGCGCTGGGCCAGCATCGCACCGAAGAAGCCCTTGCCCACATCAAGCAGCAGCACCGGGATCGCCGCTCGTGGTCCAAGGGCGCGGAGCACGTTGGTCGCACCGGTATTGCCGCTGCCGATGCGCTGGATGTCCACGCCGCGCGACCGGGCAAACCACACCCCGAACGGCATGGAACCGAGAAGATACGCCAAGATCACTCCCAGGCCGAGTCCCACGTTAGATCACGCCCCGCTGGATCGATATGTCCGTGGCCCTAGCTGCGCTTTGGCCTGGCCCTGGCCAGGACCCGCAGCGGGGCGCCGGTGAAGGAATACATGTCACGCAGCCTGTTTTCGATGTAGCGCAGATATGAACCTCCAACCTGCCCCGGCCGGTCAAAGTACACGGCAAATGCCGTCGGCAGCCCGGGCAGTTGCTCCGCGCCAAGGAACCGGATCTGCCGGCCTCGGTACGTGCCGGGCGGACGTAAAAGCACGGCGTCCCGCATCAGTGCCTCTAGGTCGGCACGCGGAATCCGCTGGTTACGCGAATCCACCACCTCGAACGTTACGCGCAGCAGCCTGGTCAGGTGCTCTCCGGTACGCGCCGAGACGGCGACGAGCGGGGCCCAGCCGAGGAAGTACAGCTCGCGCCGTACCTGGTCCTGCACGTCCAGCAGCTCGCCGGCGGGCCGGTCGAGCAGGTCGATCTTGTTGAGCACGATCAGCAGGCCCCTGCCGCTATCCGCTACGTAGTTGGCGATCCGCCGCTCCTGCTCTGAGACTCCCTGCTCCACGTCAACGAGCAGCCACACCTGGTCGCTGCGGCCGACAGAACGTAGGGTCCGCGTGACGCTAAAGCGCTCCAGCCCCTCCTCCACCCTTGACGGCCTGCGCAGGCCGGCCGTGTCGATCAGGGTCATCGGGCGCCCATCCGGCCGGATGGTGATGTCGATTGCGTCGCGAGTGGTCCCAGGGACCTCGCTGGTGATCATCCTCTGCTGGCCGACGAATGCGTTGACCAGAGAGGATTTGCCCACGTTGGGGCGGCCGATTACGGCAATGACGGGGCCGCGCTCGATCGCCGGCTCGGGCTCGGATGGCTCGGGCGGCAGATTCTCGACGATGGCATCCAGCAACTCACCGATGCCGAGGCCGTGCGCGGCGGAGATGGCGAAAGGATTGCCGAGGCCCAGCCGGTAGAACTCACGGCTGGCTTGGTCCAGGTCGAGGGTTTCGGCTTTGTTGGCGGCCAGGATCACTCTCTTCTTGGAGCGCCGCAGCAGGTCGGCGATGGTTTCATCATCCGGCAACTGGCCCGCGCGGGTGTCCACCAGCATGATCACGAGGTCGCACTCGTCGATGGCCGCCCGCGCCTGCTCGGCTATGAGCGGCGCAAAGCGGTCTTCGTCGCCGCCTTCGAGGCCTCCGGTGTCGACCACGGCGAACTGCTGCCCGTTCCATTCGGCGTCCGCGTAGATGCGGTCCCTGGTGACGCCGGGCTCACGCTCTACGATCGCGGCCTGTCCGGCCACGATCCGGTTAAAAAGGGTCGACTTGCCGACATTGGGCCGGCCCACGATCGCTACGATCCGCTTCATCGTCCAACCATCTCCTATCGGGGTGGCGGCCCGGCAGGCCGCCCGAGCGCCGCGTGCACCATGTCGCGCACGTACCGCGCGAAAATCGTATCTACTCCTAGCTCTGCCTGGATCATATCCGGTGAGAAACCGTCAAGAGTAACATCTCCCGCCGCCCGCAGTAACTCCGCCGGCACGATGCAGACATCGGCATCGCCGACCGCCTGGCGCGCCGCCCGGACGATGTCTGCCCCGCCCAGCAGGCCGGCCACCGTAACGGTGTCGCCAAACAGGTCATTATCCGCCGCGACAACCTCCCACGTGAGCCCCGTGACACGTCCAAGGCGCTCGGCGAGCATCGCTCGTAGCACTGGCGCAAACAGCCGCCCCGTAACGATCACCGCCCGCCGTGGCTCGCTGAGCGCGTCCGGCAGCCACCGGGTCGCCATTCGCAGGTGGTGCTCAAACTGCCTGATCATGCCGACCCCGTTGGCCAACTGGGGGAAGCTGCCGTATGCCCCGTACCGGGGGAGCGGCTCTGCCGCCAGAAGGTACCACTCGTCGGCCGCGAACAGCACTCCTCGCCCAGCGCCCGACTGCCAGCGGCGGACCTGGGCCAGCACCTCGCCGGCGCCGCGAGACCCGTACGGCTCAAGCGAGGGTGGGCCGTACCGCGTTACGCCCACAGGCACGATCGCCAGCGAGGCCAGTGGCGGGTCGAGCGTCAGCAAGTCCAGAAGGCTCCGGTCAAGCGCCTGACCGTCGTTATAGCCCCGGCAGAGCACGATCTGGCCGTGCACCGCAAGGCCCAGCGCCAGCAGGCGGCGCAGTTGGGGCAACACCGGGGGTGCGGTGGGGTTTCCGAGCATCAGTCGGCGCAACTCGTCGTCCGTCGTGTGGATCGAGACGTGCAATGGGCTGAGGCGCTGCTCCTCGAGGCGCTGCCAATCCTCATCGACGAGGTTGGTCAGCGTGATGAAGTTGCCGTCCAGCACCGAGAGCCGGAGATCGTCGTCGCGCAGGTAGAGCGGCTCACGCATCCCGGGAGGCAACTGGCTGACGAAGCAGAACACACAGGCGTTATCGCATTCGCGGACCGGCCCGAAGACCTCTTCGCACAGGGTGACGCCTAGTGGCTCGTCCTGGTCTTTCTCAATCTCGGCGACGACTTCTTGGCCGTCCGGGCGCACGACGCGTAGGACCAGGTCCTCCTCCTGGGTGAGGAACTGATAGTCGAGGATATCCCGCAGCGGTCGCCCGTTGACCTCCAGCAGCCGGTCGCCGGGCGCCAGCCCGAGATGATGGGCGATGCCCCCGTGGGTCACGGCGGCGATCTCCGCCCCCTTGCTCCGGCGCGCGCCTCCATCCGGCCGCATGCTTGTCCCCCATTCGTCATGGTTGAAACCCCATCCGCGGGGTCACCAAGTCATCCCCCATTATGCATAGCCAGCGTCTTTTTCCGCAAGCCGCGCCTGCCGGAGCCTGGCCATCTCGGCTTTGGTGTTGGCGACCACGGCAGAGAGGCGCGGCATCGACCTGGCGATGCCCTCGGTGGCCAGGGCCCGCCCGGGCCCGACCAGGCGCAGCCTGCGCGAGAGGTACCCACCGATGCGGACGAGGATGCTGACGTGCGACAGCGTGTTGGCTAGTACCAAAGGGGGTGACTCTGGCGGAGCGAGCTGGAGCAGGTCCACATATGCGCGGGTGAGGATCCCGCGGGCACCGTCGAAACCAACCGCGAACACTTCCTGCCCCTGGTCGTCCCGTTGGATGAATACCGCGCGGCCGATGTCGCTGCTGGCCCGGGCATCGAAGCCGGGGATTCGCTGGATATCACTGGCGTGGAGCCTGTGCCCCGCGGGCAGCATCCCGGTGTGCACCGCTGCAGCGGCGATGGATGAGTGGGTGGCCCCAAAGCAGTGGTAGACCGCTCGCGGCGGCAGATGCTCCTCCCGCCCGTTGGCGCTGGCAGCCGCCGCCGATCCTGGTGCCGCGCCCGCGCAAGTGGGTAGCAGGGCCGCACGCCTGGCAAGCAGCCCGTAACAGCGCCTTGCGGCCACGGCGCCCGCGTGGTCGGCCAGGGCCGGCAACCCAGCATTTGTTGCCCCCCTCGCTGCACGCAGAGCCAGCTCAAGCGCCAGATCGCGTTGTGGCCCGGCAGGCGACGGCAGTCCACCGTACCCGGCAGCCTTGCCGTCGAGCCGGATCGCAGGACCGGAGCGGACCTCTAGGTAGCCGCCCGTCAGCCGTTGGAGTTGCCCCAAAGCGGTGTCAATGACCGCGCGCGAGACACCGCGAGCCATCACAAGGATGCTGCCGGAGCACGGATCGGTGTCTTCGCCAGCGCCAGCCGCCATCGGGACGTGGTTAATGCGGCCATAGCGGCGGTGACGCAGGACCTCTCGGAAGTAACCACGGAGGCTCGCCACGGAAGGAGGGGCGTCCGCAGGCAGGCGCCCCGCCGCGATCCCCGCCGCGACCGCGCTGAGATGACCCGTTGGGCAGTGCAGTACTAGCAGCTGCACCTATCCACCCCTCAACAGGGGAACCTGCCGCCCACGCCTCCAGCTGATGCGCCTGGCGACAGGTTCCCTAAGCTCGCGCGAGACTGTGCTGCTAGACTACCCCTCGTCCTCGGGCTGCCGGTCTTCCGGCTCATCATCTTGCTCTTCGCGGCGCACTCCTGAGGCCGAACGCCGCGCTCCCTCTGGCCTACCGCGGCCGCCTCCCGGCGGCATCTGTCCGCGCCGCCGCGGCGGCACCAGAGCGCTGGCGAACTCGCGCCGGACGAAGCCCTTGGCCTTCTCCAACGCGGGCTCGAATCCGCCACTCGCAACGACTAGGTAGGCTGCCCCGCCAAGCAGGACGACGAGGACGATCCAGCCTAGATTGGATCGCGAGGCCTGCTCAGCGCCTGCCGCGGGGGTGCCGGCCACGCCCAGAATTGCCGGCATTGACTGACCCAGCACCGCGGCGGTGCGCAGCGCATGTTCCTTGGGGGTGCGGTGCGAGCCGACCTCGACAAGAACGGCTCGCGGCGACGTGTCCTGATTGTAGGAGCCGCGGCCGAAGTAGATGCCCCGCACCATCCCGGGATGCTCCTCGTCGAGCGTCCGCTTGAAGCTACGGGCAAAGTTGAGCGTGGTCTGCATCTGAGGGTTTGCCCGTCCCACTACCAACATAACCTTGGATGCCGGCTCACCGTTGATCTCGGTCTCATAGGCCGCGCGCGGCGCCGCATCACGGTGGATGTCGAGCAGCGTCCCGCTGCCCTGCCGCAGGAGGGCGGTCGCAGTGCGGCGCGACCGCCGGTAGGCGCCGCTGTCGTGAGGCGCGTGCCGTTCGAGTTCATGGCGCACGGCTATGCCCTGCTGTTGCATGCTTTGAACGAGACTGCGTCCGACATCCATGATCCCGCCCTGAGGCTTGGACGACGTCCCGTCTCCCTGAACATAGCTCTCATCGCCGTGGGTGTGATAGACGCCTACCTGGGCTGAGCGCGGTGCCTGGGCCGGCAGGTACCACGGCGTTGAAAGCGTCGGCAACCAGGCCGAGGCCCAGTCGGGATCATCTATCTCCAGCGAGAACATCCCAATTTGCACGGCCTGGCACTGGTCGCCGTGCGCGGACACCACCCGCCAATGGCGGTTGCCCTCATCCACGTACTCGTCGCCCACGGTGACCATGTGCCCGGTCTGCAGGACGATGTTGCCCTGGTCGTCCACGATCGTGAAGTGCAGCCCGTCGGTGCGTTCGTCCAACACCTCCAGGTCGGAGGCGCTCGGCTGCGCACGGTCGGCGAGCCAGGTGGAAGCCAAGCGATAGGCGCCATCGTAGGCCGTAAAGCCCACCGGAAGAAGCAGTAGAGCGGCGATGGTCAGCCATAGGATGCGGCGCCTAGCGATCTTCACGCCGGTCGCCCCCTCTCCCCGGCTGGCCTGACTCACTGCCGTCACGCCGTCCCAGGGCCCTCGCGCCACGCCCAGCCTCATCTGTTGGGCTGCGGCGCGAGCCCTCGAGGCCGGCCGATTCCTCAGCCTCAACCCGGTCAAGATCGCCGCTGCCGGGGCCGCCGGATGTTGCCTTGAGCTCAGCCCGCTCGGAGGCCAGACCGGCTTGACGGGTCTGCTGCGCGTGCCGTGACCTAGATGTGGGCGCCAGCGCGCTGGTGCTCCGGTCCGCTTCGCCGCGGTGCCGGTTGCGGGCGCTCGACTGGTTGGTGCCTGCCCGCCCCCGGGCAGGCCGTGGTGACCGCCCGGCGACCTCGGGCGTCGCGTCGGAGCCGCGCTCCGACATATCGCTGATCTTGCCGGTCTTCTCCCGCAGGCGGATCCGGCTGGCCCGCGGCCCACCGGCGGAGAGCTCGAGGGTTTCACCTACGATCTCCGCGATAAGCACGGCTACCAAGCCCGCGATGACCGTTGCGTCGATCATGCCGGCGCCGCCCAACCACGCCCGTCCGGGCGTGCGGGTGATCAGTAGCTCAGCGTAGGCGGCCAGGTCGGCGATAGTTACACCTAGGATAGCCGCCGTGAACGCGCCGCGCCGCGAGCGCCCGAGGATGTAGGCGATCAAACCGGCCAACACCGCGAAGAGGTAGATCGGGTCGACAGGCAGCGCCTGCGCCTCGCGCGGGAGGATCTTAGACACGCCGTACAGGACCGCGCCGGCCGCGACAGCCCCGCCAATCGCTCGCCAGCGCTCGTTGGCGTGGTCCGCCGTGGCGATCAGCCAGATTGCCAATGCGACCGGCACCAGGCTACCGCCGAGGTTGATGGTCAACTCGGCCGGGCCGGTGAGGATCGTGACATCGATGAAGCTTCCGATGACAGCCAGACCGATGACGACGAGAGCCGCCCTGTCTGTCAGGCGCATGCGGTCGAGGACCCGGTGCGCCAGACCGAAGAATATTAGGATACCGACGATCATTAGGATTACTGTGCCAAGTGGCATCGATTACCCCCCTGTCCAACTTTCCCGCTTAGTTTTCCTGACGAGGGGAGCAAATAACAAAGGCCCGCACATGATGCGGGCCTTTGTGTACAGCGGCCGCGCCGTGGGGCGGCGACCCAATCCTTACGTCCTGATGAGATTAGCCAGCCGTTAGAGCCTACCCGTGCGGCTTATCCTCAGACTCCTCAGACTCCTCAGGCTCCTCGGATTCCGCGGACTTGTCGGCGTCCTTGACGGTGTCCCTGTCGGCGCTCTGCGCCTTGTCGGCCTCAAGCCGCGCCGCGAGCATCTCGCCCACTGTTACCTCGCCCGTCGGTTGCTGGGCCAGATACGAGCGATAGTCAGTCCGCCCGCGATCCTGCTCGGCCTCGCGGATGCTCAGGCTGATGCGCTTTTGGTCTGTGGAAACCGATAGCACCTTGACCTTGACTTCCTGCCCGGGCAGAAGCACCTCTTCGGGCTTGGCGATGCGGTGGTCCGCAATCTGCGAGATGTGCACCAGGCCGTCTACACCCTCCGCCAGCTGCACGAAGGCGCCAAAAGGCACCAAACGGACGACCGTGCCGGTGACAACTGAGCCGGTCCGGAACTCCGCGGCCGCCTTGGTCCACGGATCGGCCTCCAGCTGCTTCTTGCCGAGCGAGATGCGGTTGCGCTCGCGATCGACACGTAGCACCTTGACGTCTACCGTCTCACCCTCCCGGACCACTTCGCTCGGGTGGTTGACCCGGCCCCAGGAGAGCTCCGAGATGTGCAGCAGGCCGTCGAGGCCGCCCAGATCGACGAAGGCACCGAAATCCGTCAGCCGCTTGACCGTACCCGTGATGACCTTGCCCTCGGTTATCTCCGTCCAGATTGCCTCGGCCGCCGCATGTTTGTGCTCCTCAAGGTACTGGCGCTCGGACAAGATCACCTTGCGGTCCTTGCGGTCGATCTCGATAACCTTGGCCGTGACCTCGCGTCCGACATATGGGTTGAGGTCCCGCACGAACTCCAATCCGATGTGTGAGGCAGGCAGGAATGCCCGGACACCGACATCGACGAGCAGGCCACCCTTGACGGCCTGGGTCACTTTGCCCGTGACATCAGTGCCGCTCCCAAAGGCCGCCTGAAGCGATCCCCAGGTCTTCTCCTCATCGGCACGCCGCTTGGACAGGATCAGTTGCCCCTCGTCACCCTCGAGGCGTAGTACCTGAACTAGAATCTCGTCTCCCTCAGATACCAGGCTCAGAGGATCGGCAACGGAGCGCCTGGCCAGCTCGTTGAGAGGCACCAAACCCTCGGACTTGTACCCGACGTCAACCAGTACTCCCTCGCCGGGCCTGACCGCCACCACGCGACCGGGGACGACGTCGCCCGGGCTCAGCAGTTTGACGGCGTCCATGGTCGTGGGCTCCTCACGGCTGTCCTCGCCGCCCTGGCTCTCCTGGGCCTCCGCGGGAACTCCTGATCCTGCTGCTCCCGGGGCTTCTGGATCGCTAGCGGTCCCTGTTGTCTCCTCCGGCGCTGCCTTGGCTGCCCCGGCCTGCTCCTCCGGCTGGCGGTCGCCGGTCTCCTCGGCCGGCGCTTGCCCGGCTGCGCGCTGCTCGATCTCCATCACCTTGGTCACAACCTCCTCGATAAGCCAGTCGGGGGTCGACGCCCCGGCTGTGACGCCTACTCGCTCCACACCCACAAAACAGGCGGGATCGAGCTCAGACGCTTGCTCCACCTGGCAGGTCCTAGTGCCCTCTTCTCTGGCGATCCTCGCCAGGTTGGCCGTATTGGCCGACGACCTGCCTCCAACGACTATCATAATGTCCACATCGTGGGCTAGTGCCTTAATTGTCTGCTGCATCCCGGCAGCTACCTGACATGAAGTCTGCTCAATCTCGGCGTGCGCCGCCCGCCCTGTGATCTCGGCTACTACCTCCGTCACCAGCACGAGCGGTGCGGTGGTCTGCGCGATCACACCCCAGGTGCCGCCAGGCGGCAGCCGGCGCGCGTCCTCCACCGACGCCAGCACGATGCTACCGGGCGCCGCGTGGCTGATCACCGAGCGCACCTCGGCGTGCGCAGGATCACCGATTACAAGTGTGCGCACACCGCGCTCCCTGAAGCCTGCCGCTGCAGCCTGCGAACGGCGCACCCGCGGGCAAGTCACATCGAGCAACCGAATGCCGCGGGCAGTCGCCAGATCGAGCGCCTCAACCGTCGCCCCGTGCGATGGAACAACCAATAACTCGTGATTGCCCACTTCCGGCAGGGACTTCGCCAACTTAAGGCCAGCATCCTGCAACCGCGCCATTACGTGCCTGTTATGCACTATGGGTGCCAGAGCGGCCACCTGATTACCGGCAGCGAGGGCATCGCTAACCGCCTCGACGGCCCTCCTCACCCCAAAGCAGAACCCGGCGTCCTGCGCCACCCTAACCTCAGGCATCGGCTTGGCGGGTTGTGCCGGCGCCATCCCCGGCGTCCGTCGCAGCATCCAGGGCCGGTGGCGGGGGCTCCTGGCCGCTGAGCTCAGCGATGCGGACCATTAAGTCGTGGGTCAACGCAGCCACAGCGCGCTTGTCGCGGCGGGCGTCGGTATCGCCGTAATCCCGCGGGTCAATCGGGTCGCCCCAGCGCACCACGAGCCGTCCCTGCTTATAGCCGGAGATGCCGACGGGAGCAATCAGGGCTCCTGTTAGCAGGCCAATCACGGCAGCACCCGGCTCACCCTGGCCAAGCTTGCCGGTGCGTGACCGGGTGCCTTCAGGAAAGATGCCGACCGGGTGGCCTTCGCGGAGCAGGTCGAGGCAACGGCGCAGGGCCTGCCGATCTACCGCACCCCGCTTGACCGGAAAGGCTCCCAACGCCCGGTAAGCCCGCGCGTAGAAGCCGCCGCGGAACAACTCCTGCTTGGCCATGAAGTAAACCACGCGGTTCGTCGAGTAGGCAAGCACCACGGGGTCAACCCAGTTGACGTGATTGCCGCACACCAGCAGGGGACCTGTCACGGGCACCTTGTCCCTGCCTTCCACGGTGAAGCCCTTGAATAGCTTGAGAAACAGGCCGAAGCTGCCCCGAACGGCGTGGTAGAAGATCATCCGGCCCCACCCCCAGTGTTGACGCGGTGCAGGATCACAATGCAATCGGCGACCTCTGCCGCGGTCAGACGACCGGAATCAATCAGCGTGGCGCCCGGCGCCAGGGTGAGCGGAGAATCAGCGCGCCCGCGGTCGTAGCGGTCACGGCGGCGAATGGCCCAGTATTGGCCAAGCGGCGTCGTTACGCGCCTGCCGGCCGCAGAAACCATCTCACGGTAGCGACGCCAAGCGCGATGGCGCAGCGCAGCAGTTAGGTAGACCCTGGTGCCCGCCTGTGGCAGCACCACCGAGCCAACATCCCGGCCCTCCATCACGACCGGGCCGAGCAGCGCGAGGCGCCGCTGGATCGCCACCATCGCCCGTCGCACCATTGGGTTGGCGGACACCTCTGACACATAGCTGTTGATCCGGGGGCCGCGGATCGCTTGGCTCACATCCTGCCCATCCAGCCACACGCGCGTGTAGCCATTACCTGGCCGCACGTCAAGCCGCACGTCGAGGCCGTACAGCACGGGCAGCAGCGAACTGGGCAAGAGCGGCGTGCCCTGTCGGAGTAGGCGGAGGGTTACGGCACGGTACATCGCGCCGGTATCGACGTAGAGGTAGCCCAAACGTCCCGCTACAAGCCTGGCGACAGTAGTCTTGCCGGAGCCGGCCGGGCCGTCGATTGCGATGCTAAGGCGCATGTTATCCGAGACATCTCTAGAGCTCACGGCAGGGACCATTCTACGAGCCTGCGTCATTCCCTGCCCCGGCAGCCCTGCCGGCGACCCAGCCCGTCGCGAAGGCTGCCTGCAGGTTGAAACCCCCGGTGTACCCGTCGATGTCGAGCACCTCGCCCGCGAAGTACAGTCCGGCTACTAAGCGCGACTCCATCGTCTTAGGAGAGACCTGCCGCAAATCGACCCCACCGGCCGTGACGATTGCCTCCCGATACCCGCGGGTCGCCGTGGTGGTCAGCGGCAGGCCCGCAAGCAGGCCGACTAACGTCAGGCGCTGAGCCCTCGTGATCTCCCGGGAGCGTGTGGCCGGGTCGATGCCGCTTTGGGAAACCAGCACTTGTGCCAGTGCCGCCGGCGCCAGATCATCGAGGGAGTTACGGAGCTCACGGTTGGCGTATTTCTGCAGATCGCGCTGAACGCGCCGGTCCAACACCTCGTGCTCGAGGGCCGGTTTAAGGTTGATCGACAAGTGCACGAGCTGCCCCCCTCCGGCGAAGTACGCTGACACGGCGCGGCTGGCTCGCAGCACGATCGGCCCAGATACCCCGAAATGGGTGAAGAGCATCTCACCGAACTCGTCCGCTAGCTTGCCGGGTGTCCCGCCCGAGCCGTCGCCGGCAGTGGCCTGGAGGCGGACGTTGCGCAGCGACAGCCCAGTAAGCTCACGTGCCCAATCTTGCTCGCACACCAGCGGGACCAGAGAAGGGAATGTCGGCACGACCTCATGGCCAGCCTGGCGGGCCAGCTGATACCCGTCGCCGGTCGAGCCGGTGCCGGGGTACGAGCGCCCACCGGTCGCCACAATCACGGCATCAGCTGCCAGCGTCCGCCCGTCGCCGAGGGTGACTCCGGCGACTGCTCTGCCCTGAGCGGCAGCTTCCTCGATCACCAGGTCGACGACGCGCTCGCCGTAGAGAAAGCGGCAACCGCGCGCGATAGCCTCCCGTAGCAGGGCGTCCCGCACCGATGCCGCATCCCCCGACCGCGGGAACACCCTGTTGCCTCGCTCGACCTCCGTCGGAACACCGAGAGATTCCAGATGGGCCCGCAGTTCCTGGGCCCCAAACCGGCTCAGCGCACCGTACAGAAACCTGCCGTTGCCCGGCATCCCGTCTACCAGGGCCCTCACCGGACCCTGGTGAGTCACGTTGCAGCGGCCCTTGCCGCTCAACAGCAGCTTGCGCCCGGCCTGGCGGTTGCGCTCGAGTACCGTGACGGCAGCGCCGCACGCCGCTGCCTGAGCCGCGGCCATCAGTCCGGCCGCCCCGGCGCCGACGATCACCACCTTTGGCCGCAGGGCGGCGCCTCTGGGCTCGCCCGCCCTGATCTCAGTCATCCAGCGGTGCCAAAGCCTGGTCAAGGTCGGCGATGAGGTCCGCGGCGTCCTCGGCGCCTACCGACATCCGGATCAAGCCGTCAGTGATGCCCATGGCCTGCCGGGTCGTCGGGGGCACGCCCCGGTGCGAGGTCAGCACGGGATGGCTAATCGTCGTGTCGTAGCCGCCAAGGCTCGGGGCGAACTGGATCAGCCTCAGGCCGCGCACGAAGTTCCGGGCGGCCGCGAGGTCTCCGAGGTCAAAGCTGAGCATCGCGCCAAACCCGCGGCGCAGCAGCCGGGCAGCGACGCCATGGTCCCGGCTCTCCGGCAGGCCTGGGTAGTGTACGGCCCGCACCTGAGGGTGGCTCAGCAGATGCTGAGCCAAAGCCATCGCGTTATCACAGCTCCTCTGCATCCGCAACCCCAGCGTACGGATACCGCGCCAGACCAGCCAGGCACAGAAGGGATCCAGGGTGGCTCCCGTGATCATGTTGTAGCGTGCTGCCCGCCCGACCAACTCGGCGTCGCCGGCGAGCACGCCGGCAATGGCGTCGTGGTGTCCAGCCAGGTACTTGGTGGCACTGTGCACCACCAGCGCGGCTCCGGCCGCGAGAGGGCAGCAAACGTAGGGCGAAGCAAACGTGTTGTCCACCATCAGCGGCACGCCGCGGCTGCGGGCGATCTGGCCGATGGCGGCGAGGTCGGCAACGCGCATCATGGGGTTGGAGATGGTTTCGAAGTACAAGGCTGCACAATCGTCCCCGGCTGCACGGCCGATCGCCGGCAGGTCGTCCGAGGGGACATACGTCACCTCGATTCCCTCCGGGCGGAGTATCTCCTCGAAGAGCTGGTACGTGCCGCCGTAGATGTCGTCCGCGGCCACAATCCTCCGCCGGCTGGGCCCAAGGCAAGCGCGAAGCCCGGCGTGCACCGCCGCCATGCCAGAGGCAGACGCCATTGCCGCTGGGGCGCCCTCCAACTCGCTCACGGCGGACGCCAGTTGGTCGAGATTGGGGTTGGCGACCCGGCTGTAGGAGTAGCCCGCGGTACGGCCGTCGAACACCGCGTCGACCTGGTCGAGGTCATCGAAGGTAAATACGCTGCTCTGATAGATGGGGGGCGCCCCGGCCGTCACGTTACGCGCTTGGCCGGCGCCGCAGTGCGCCGCGACTGTATGGTCACCCCATCCTGCGCTACGTAGCCGCTCATGGTTCATCGCTGGTCCCTCCCGGATGCTGGTCGGCTAGCTCTTCTCGCGGGGCTTGCCGGCTCCTGCAGCCACGCCCTCGCCGCCGCATATGCCCGGCCCATGTGAGCTACGGCTCCGCCCACAGCTCTAACCCTGCATCGAGTACGGCCTGGCGGGCGGTTTGCCATTCGGCGGCGGTCACGCGCCGGTCCAGCGGCGGGTGTTGCGCGGCGTGATAACAGGGATAGTACTGGCGCATCAGGTGAAACGCGCTTCGCGGCGAAATCTGCTCGGCCACAAATGCCGCAATCTGCGCCGTACCGGCCAGGCCGCCCGGCAGCACTAAGTGCCGGATAAGGAGGCCGCTTATGGCCACGCCACCCTGGATGACCAAGTCACCCACCTGGGCGTGCATCATGCGGACGGCTTCTTGGTTTCGTTGGGGGTAGTCCGGGACTCCTGACAGCCGCAGGCCGACCGCAGGGTCGGCGTACTTCATGTCCGGCATGTAGATGTCCACCACGCCGTCAAGCAGCTCCAGAGTCTCCGCGCTATCATAGCCACCGGTGTTATAGACCAGCGGGAGAGCGAGGCCGCTGTCAACCGCCAGGCCCAGCGCCTCCAAGATCACCGGCACTACATGGCTTGGCGAGACGAGGTTGAGGTTGCAGCACCCCTGCCGCTGGAGCGACATGAACACTGAGGCGAGGAACTCTGCGGTGACCGAGGTGCCCTCCCCCACCTGTGATAGCTCGTAGTTTTGGCAGTAAACGCAATCGAGGTTACAGCCACCAAAGAACACCGTGCCCGAGCCGGTGCCGCCGACAAGGACCCGCTCCTCCCCGAAGTGCGGCCCCCAGCTGGCCACGAGCGCCTGCAGGCCGGTGCGGCAGCGTCCCGGCTGATCCTGCTTGCGCATGGCGCCGCAGAGGCGTGGGCAGAGGCGGCACGGGGAGGAGACACCTGCAGCCAGAAGTGCCCGTCGAGCCAGCTCGTCCGAACCGAGCCGGCGATAGCTGCCGGCCGAGACGCGGGAGATCGTGGGTCGCCCGTCCTCCTTCACTGCTTAGCTCCGCGCTGGAGGGCCGCCACCTCAGCCGGAGTGAGCTCCCGGACCCTGCCCGGTGGTAGGTCAGCGAGCCGCAACGGGCCAAAGGCCACACGCTTGAGGCGGGCCACCCGCCATCCCACGGCTTGGCAGATCCGCCTGACCTCACGCTTGAGCCCCTCACCAAGGCTCATCTCCAGCAGTCCCCCGCCCGGCCATTCCTCGACGGTCCGTACCCCGACGGGCTTGACCGTGACCCCGGGCTCCAGCGCAACCCCGCCGCGTGCCGCGTTGAGCCTGTCCGCGGTAAGGGCGCCGCGAACCCACACCAGGTAGGTCTTGATCACCCCGTACCTGGGGTGGAGCAGCCGGTTGGCGAGGTCGCCGTCGTTGGTCAGCAGCAGCAGGCCTTCGCTCGGCAGATCCAAGCGCCCTACCGGAAACACCGTGCGCCGCCACTTGGGGTCGACGAGGTCCATCACCGTCGGGCGTCCTCCCGGATCGCGGCGCGTGACCACGTATCCGTCAGGTTTGTGCATCATCAAATAGACCGTAGCCGCCGCATGGGGCAGCGGGCTGCCGTCGACCAGAACGCGGTCGTCCGGCTCCACCGTGGTCCCAAGCTGCGCGGGCTCTCCGTTGACCGTCACCCGGCCGGCCGCAATTAACTCCTCGCAGTGCCGCCGTGAGCCCAAGCCATGCCGCGACAACACCCGCTGAAGCCTAATCCCCGTCACGCGGGGGCCCTCCCCTCAGCGCGGGCCTACCCGAGAGGCTGGCCCATCCGTCCAAGCCACCCAGTAGACTCAACCCGGCCGCGAATCGCGCTTACGTCTAGAGTATAAAGGCTGTGGCGCCGCATCCGCTCAAAGTAAGCCGAACCGGCGAAGGTCAGCCGGATCAACATGTCGCCTTGCCGCATGGCCCGGGTGACCTCGGCGATGAAGTCTCCGGCCACCGTCTCCCGCGGCAAGGTCGCCGGCGTCAACCCGAGCGCCGTGCGGGCCGCGTTGTGCCCCGCCAACAGCCCAGTGACGATCGCCTCCGTGTGCCCTACCAGCGGGCCGCTCTTTTCGCCCGCGCAGTACAGGTTAGTAATGCCCTTCGCCCGGAGGTCGAGACCGTGCGGCGCCATGCCTACGTACCGTACGGCGTTACCGATGCCGCCGGCCAGGGGCTCAGAGTACCTAACCTTTTCGAGGCCAGGCAGCGAGCGCAGCACCCTAAGCGGCACATAGGGCGACATCATCTTGGCAACGCCCGTGTCCAGCAAGACCAGCATGGTCCCGTACTCCGGCAGGTTATATTGCTGGCAGGCTTTTTGCCCCAGTTTGCTGGGGTCCTGCCGTTCAGGCGGCAGCTCGATGGCTGTGAAGCCCGTCGCGTCCAGGCGCTCACGGAGTTGATCGGAGAGGGTTTCCTTGCGTAGGTCGCAGGAGCCGCTGAAGCTACCGGTGGTGCCGTCGCCCCGGATGCCGTGCAGTTCATCGACTCCAGCCAGCTCCGCCGGGCCCCGGCGAGGCCCAAACGATGGGCACCGGATGATGCACATAGCGCAGCCGTTGCCCAGAAGGACGCAGTTGCCGGGCGGCCCCGCAGTGCCCGTGGCGTCGACAAACGCATCCCCCGGCACCGGCGTATCGCCATTGGCCACGACGCCATCCAGGCGCCTGCCACTCCGCGTGATTCCCGTAACACGGGCGATCGTCATGATCTCGACGCCGGCGGCTTCGAGGTGAGCCCGCACGGCGGGCTCAATCTGGTTGACATCGTAGAGCGAGGCGTGCCGGTGGCCCGGGAAGTCCACTGCTCGGTGCCGGGCGCATTGATCCATGATGTCGACGAGCTCACCGCCGCCGCCCAGCGCCAGGCACTCCTCCGCGCCCACGAAGCGGCCGTTGTTGCGGAAGATGCCGCCGCACAGCCCCAAGCCCAGAAGCATGTCGGTCCGTTCGAGCAGCGTGACCCGTCCCTGGTCGCCCAGAGCCCGAGCTGCCGAGAGAGCTGCCGCGCACCCGGCCCACCCGCCACCGACGACGACGACCGCTTTGCTCATCCGCACATCACCCCGTGACCCCTGCCGGCGCTGCGAAGAGCAGCTCCGGCGGGCAATCCGCCTTGCAGGCCCGGAAACGGTCGCCCGAAGGCAGCCGCCTTGTACAGGCCCCGCACGATCCCTCGCCGCAAGTGATCAGCGAGTTGTTGCTTGCGACCAGCAGCGGCAGGTCGCGGCCCCTTGCCCCTTGGTCATAGAGCTCCCGCCACGCGGCGCCGACCCAGCGGTGCAGCAGGTCGGTGCCGCATGACGCCAGGACGACGCGGCCTCCTGTAGCCGTGAGCTCCCGGAGCAGGGCTTCTCGTCCCGCAGCGGCGTAACACTCGATCTGCCCTAGGCTGCAGTCACCTTGCCGTGAGTATGCGTCCCAGCCCATCGCCGCGCTGAGGTCCTCGCCGCTGGCGTCCACCAGCAGCTTAACCTGCCAACCCGGCGCCGCCAGAATGGAACGCACTAGTGGCAGGGCTACCGCCTGCCCCATGCCGCGGGCTACGACCACGGCGCGGCCCGGCCCTTGCCTGAGGGAGTGCCGTAGCCGCGTCAAACCCCAGAGGCCGCCCGGATATGGGCCACGCCAGAGCAATTGACGGCCTGCTGGAACGCCGGCCAGGGCAATTGTCTTGGGGCCGAGCACCCCAAAAACCAGCCGCATGCCGTGCCTGCTGGTTTCCACCACGGTCAGGGGCACATCGTAGCTCTCGTCATGCTCCGACCAGCGGGTCAGGATGAACTTCCCGGGGCCCTGCAGTTGGGGGATCACCGCGCGGGGAACGTGGATCCACATCTCGTGCCGACGTCCCTCACGCCTTGAGACCAGGACTTTGCCGGCCCGCTGCCGTCGCCGCCTCGCCGGAAGGGGCATCTGGAGCCGGTCTGGGCCGGGCACAGCCGGAGCCTGGTCGTGGGCGAGCAATGCGCACACCCCTGACCAGTCGCACGCACAGGTATCGAGTCCCCGCAAGCGGGTGCAGTATACGCAGCTACCGCTGAGCCCTAGCGCACATGGGCAATGGGGTCCCCCGACATCGACGCATTGGATCGATTGGCAAAGCGGCACTTACCCGTACCCCCCAGGGGGGCCGCTAGGGCTTTTGGCGCTCGAGTCCGTTCAAGGCAAACAGCAGCACCAAGAGAAAGAGAATACCGGAAAGCTCCCGCACTCCCAACGCTACTGCCTGAAGGCTGGACATCTGTCTTCGCGGCTCCCGGCGCGGCCCGTGTGGGCCCCGTGTGATGCTGCCAGGATATGCAGCCGCCCGTAGGGGGTGCAGGGAGGAGTGCGGACCTGGGTTTCAGCGCAGCAGCATCACTAAGTACGATCCATAAAGCACAAGGAGGGTAGCGCCTTCGGGCCGGCCCAGGCCCCGCCGCGACACGGCGAAGAGCAGCAGGAGGACGGTAAGGGCGGCCACCAGCGGCAGGTGCACCGTCACCGAAGCGTGATCGACCGGCAGCGGCCGGACCAAACCCGCCAGGCCGAGCACGAGCGTCAGGTTAAGCATGTTAGCGCCGAGGAGATTGCCCAGCGCAAGCTGAGTGTGGCCCCGCACGCCGGCCGCAATGGAGGTGGCCAGCTCGGGAAGAGATGTCCCGATGGCAATCAGAGTCAAGCCGATGACTGCCTCGCTCATGCCGAGAGCCAGCGCCAGACTAGTGCCCGCCGACACCAGGTAGCGGCTGCCTATCCCGATCAGGGCGGCTCCGAACAGGAACTTGAGCAGGTAGGAGATCGAACCGTTAGTCTCCTCCACCTTACCTGGCCGGTCGCTGCCTCCGGTGCCCTCCGCGATGTGATCGCCGCGTCCTGAGGCTGCGCGAGATGCACGCCGCGACGCGCTCCACGCAATCGCTCCCACCACCGTGAGTAGCAGCAAGGCACCGACGCGGTTGATCTCACCGCCACCGGATACGGCAGCCAGCAGGGCGACGATCAGCATCAGGGCGACGCAGCGGCCGGTGAAGTCACGCCCAACGGGCGTAAAGCGGCCGAGGATTGCGGTGAAACCAAGGATCAGCGCCCCGTTGGCCAGGCACGAGCCGAGGGCGTTGCCGAGTGCCAGCTCTGGGTGTCCGGCCCAGGAGGCGTAGGTCGAAACGGCAGTCTCCGGCAGGGTCGTCGCGACGGCAACCAGGGTCGCGCCGACGGTCATCTCCGACATCCCGGTCCGGCCGGCGATCCACACCGCAGATTCGACGAACCAGTCCGCCCCCTTCACCACTGCCGTCGCGGCCACGAGCATCACCAACACCAGGGTGTACAGAGCCGCACCGCCTTTCAGGACAAGCAAAAGGAGCCCGGGTCGCGGGCTCCAATGGGGCCTTCGTGTCCCGTAGTCAGTGCCTATTACTATTCGGACACCTCAACAATCATCTCTACCTCCGTCGGGCAACCGAGCGGCAGCTCGGCAACGCCTACCGCCGACCGAGCGTGCTTGCCTGCCTCACCAAAAGCCGCCACGAGCAGCTCCGAGGCGCCGTTGATCACCTTGGGCTGATCCGTGAACCCCTCGGCGCTAGCCACGAAGCCAACCACCTTGACGATCCGCACTACCCGGTCAAGGTCGCCCAGCTCGGCCTTGAGCACGCCCACGCAGTTGAGCGCGCAGACCTTTGCGGCCTCATAGCCCTGCTCGATCGTGATCTCCGCGCCGAGCTTGCCTTTGTACTTGAGCTGGCCGTCCACCACGGGCAGTTGGCCGGCGGTGAACACCAGGTTGCCTGTACGAGCCGTCGGAACATAGGCGGCTACCGGTCTGGCCGGCGCGGGCACGGTCAGGCCCATCTCCTTAAGTCTTGTCTCTACTTTGCTCATGTGTCAGGACCCCTCCCTTAACTCTGACTCATTCGCGCACCGTACGGTAATCCCTACCTTTTGCGGGGTGCTTCGGAGATTGATTGCGGACCTCTCCGGACAATCTAAGCCTGGGGAACCGCCGTGGCCGAACCAAGGCGGTACGTGGGCTCATAGGGCAGCGGACCGCCGGGCAAAGGTTTAGCTGCGGCCACGCCGCTGGGTAAACCGGCCGCACCGGTCCCGTAGGGTCCAACAAAGGTGCGACCGGAGCTCGGCCTGCAGGCCGCACTTGAGCCGGCGCGCAGAGCATCGCCTGCATCCTGTGGGACGGTGTTCGAGTTAAGAAGGGGTCCCGGATCCGCCCAGCAAGGCCGCATCCCCACGCGGGATGGCCATGCCCGCCGGACCGTCCCCCCTTCGAGCAAAGGTGGGTCATGCGATCCTGTCGCGCAGCCTGCCGGCGCGAAGGTCACGGCGGCCCCCCCAAATACCTCATCACTTGGCCCCAATCCTGCGCGGCTTGGGGTTGAGCCACTGGGCCAAACAGGTCACCCGCCGACCCAAACCGGTGCCGCATCGACAGCAGGTTGTTGTTCGCAGGGACGACGGTATCCAGCTCTTCCCACCCGATGGGTGTCGACACAGGGGCGCCGCGCACCGGCCGCGGTCCGTAGGCCATCGCCAGCGTCTTGCCCCGGACGTTCTGGAGATGATCGAGATACACCGTGCCTGGTGGCCGGTCGGCAACCTTGCGTACGCGGGTGGTGATCGCCGGCAGGCTCTCGTGGACCACGTCCGAGACCCTGCCCACAGACCAAGCAATATCACGATAGGAGAAACCGCGCTGGATCGGCACGTAGAGGTGCAGCCCGGTCGCGCCCGACGTCTTGAGCCATCCCTCAACGCCCATCGCCGCCAGCGCCTGCCGGAACAGTTTGGCGATAGGGCGGCACTCATCGAAGCCGGCCGGCTCTACGGGATCGAGGTCGAAGACCGCGATGTCCGGCAGGTCCGGCGCGTCGATACGCGAGAACCACGGGTGGATCTCGATGGCTGCCTGGTTGCCGAGCCACGCAAGGTCGGCCGCGCTCCTGGCCAAGACGTAGTGGATCACGCGCGAATCCTCGCTGCCCTGGTGAGCGAACCTCTCCAGCCAATCAGGAGCTGTCTCGGGCGTGTTCTTCTGGTAGAAGAACTCACCGTGGATACCGCCGGGGTACCGCGTCAGCACCAAGGGGCGCTCGCGCAGGTGCGGCAGGATAGCCGGCGCCATCTCCACCAGATAGTCAATCAACTGGCCCTTGGTTATCCCGTCCTCAGGCCACAGCACCCGGTCAAGGTTGGTCAGGCGGACCTGCCGGCCATCAATGAGTACCCTAGCCTCCCGGCTTCGCGCGCTCACGGCTGCGTCTCCGCCGGGGGGTGCCGAGTCAACTGTTCGCCCCCGTCCTCAGGCGCGGGCGCGATCCGCAGAAAGCTCGGATGGCGAAGCACACCGTCGGCCGTTATCTCGCGGTACGCGACCACGATGTCGGTTGTGGGCGCCACCCACGCCGTGGCTCTGGCGATCGGTCCCGGGGGGGCGCCGGAGATACGGCCCCAACTAGCCCTGGGCCACGGTGGCTCGGCGGCGGGAGCGAGAGGCGATAGTAGCGCTGCCAGCCGGCGAGCATCCCACCCGGTGCCAACGTTACCTAGGTAGATCCAACCCTGCCCACCCTGGGTCCCAACCAGCAGGGCGCCAAAACGGAACGGACGCTCGAATAGCTCGACCGGTACCGCACCGGCGGTCACACCCAAGAGGGTACACGTCATGGTGCGGCGGGCGACCACTTTGAGCCAGTCCCGTGATCGGACCCCCGGCTGGTAGGTGCTGCCCAGCCGCTTGGCGATCACGCCCTCCAACCCCTGCTCGGCCACTGCAGCGAAGTAGCGGCTCCCTTCGCGGCGGACCGGACTCGCGAGCAGCAATTGCCCACCCGTCCAGTCAAATGCCGCGCTGAGCAGGTCGTGCCGCGCCTCCAGCGGCTCTGACAGCAGATCGCGTCCGTCCAGATGCAGCAGATCAAATGCCATCAACAGCGATGCGCCTCCGCCCCGTAGGGCGGCTTGAAACGATGGCCGACCGCCGGCGAATCCGAGCAACTCGCCATCTATGATCGCTCGCTGCTCGCCCCGGAACAGGCTGTGGAGCTCGCCGAGCGCCGGGTAGCGGGCGGTGAAGTCACGGAGGTTGCGGCTCTGCAGCCGTACGCGGTTGCGCTCAACAAAGGCGATGCATCGCAGGCCGTCCCACTTGATCTCAAACCAGTGCTCCGCACTGTCAAACGGGCCCGGCGCTGTGGTTGCGAGCATGGGGAGGACTGGACCGGACCAGAGATTCAATGTGGCGGGGCTGGCGGCCGCTGGTCCGGGGCCTCCCCAGCTGCCTCGGGGGGCGGAGCTCCCTGCCCACCCGTCAGCTCGACGCTGCGTCGCAGCGCCTCGACGAGATCCATGACCCGTTCACGCTCGGGCTCGGGGGCCCTGACCACCTGCCGGCCGGCTACCTTGTCCTCGATTAGCTCAAGCAGCGCCTGCCTGTACTGGTTGGTGTACTTCTCCGGCTGGAAATCCGCGCTGAGGTTGGTAATCAGCATGGTGGCCATCCCGAGCTCGGCGTCGGAGAAAGCGACGTCCTCGGCAATGCCGGCCAACTGCTGCGGCCGCCGGATCTCGTCGGGGAAGAACATGGTCTCCATGGCCAGGGCCGGCCCGTAGACGCGCACGGCGCAGAGCGATTCCTTGCTGCGCAGGACGACTCTGGCCACGGCGACGCGGCCCGTTTCCTCCATCGCCCGGCGCAGCAGGGCATACGCTTTGAGGCCGCCCTCCGCCGGCTCCAGGAAGTACGTCTTGGTATAGTAGATCGGGTCGATCTGCTCCAAGTGGATGAAGTCGGTGATTTCAATCACCCTGGCCTGCGGTAGTGGGATGGCCTCTTTCTCCTCATCGGTCACTACCACAAACTGCCCGCGGTCGTACTCGAACGCAGTGATGATTTCCGGCGCCTCCACCTCCCGATTGCAGGTTTCGCAATGGCGGCGGTAACGGATCGGCGTGCCGCAGGCCTCGTGCAGCAACCGGAACTTGATGTCGCGATCCTCGGTAGCGGTGTACATCCTGATCGGGATGTGCACCAAACCAAACGAGATCGCCCCACGCCAGATACTACGCACGACTAGGTTACCGTCGCCCTCTCGGGCTAGATCTCCGCGCTGGCGCGGCGGCGTTCGCGCCGGTGGTGGCCCAGTCCATCGATGACGCCGGCGGCCTCGCGGATCAGCGACGGAGCTATGTCCAGAACGCGGTCCAGCATCGCACTGGAGTCGACCGGCATCATCCGCACAGTGCCCTGGCCGACGACCAGGAAACCGACCGGATTAATTGTCACTCCGCCACCGCTGCCGCCCGCGAATGGCAGGTCGGCCCCGCGCTCCTCGTCATCCATCGATGACCCATTGGAGTTGGTTCCATTACCGGTGCCGTACTCGCCGCCGCCCGCGGCAAAGCCAAAGCTCACACGGGATATCGGTACGATCACGCTGCCGTCCTGAGATTCGACTGGTTCGCCGACGATGGTGTTAACGTCCACCATCTCCTTCAGGGTCGACATCGCGGTTTTCATCAGGCCTTGGATCGGGTGATCGGCCATTTGGTGACGCCCCCTTTGGGTGCGTTTGGCCGCGAGCCGGCGATTGTCGCTGCCGGTGCAAGCGGTAAACGCGCCAAGCTGCGCGAATAGCTTGGCTGAGCGTCGGGCGCAGTATGCAGCGCAGCTCGATGTGCCAGACGGCCTGCTCCGACCACACGGGACCGCAGTGAGCCCTGACCGCCCTTGCCCTTGCCCGGCTGGATTGGAGGACCGCGGCCAGCGTGCCGAGTAGACCGTTGACAAATCCACAGACGATCGCCGTCTCGGCGGCATCACCCGTGCCCAGAACGGCACGGACCTCGACCAACGCCAGTGCGCCTCCGGTAACCGCAGTCAGCGTCTCGTCGAGTATCACGGAGGCCTCCGGCGAGCGCCAGGAGGGGCCGCTGCCGGCCCTGGGTCCCTCGAGCAAGGTCCGCCAGATGTCCTCCCTGCTAAAGGCGAAACCGCGTTGCCAGGCCCTTCTGGCTAGGGCAACCCGGGCGCTGCCATAAAGGATCACCCGGCCCGACCCTGCGCCTCCCCTGAGGGTAATCATCAGCCTGGCCCTCGTCAGGACCAGCCAGAAGGACAAAGCTGCCAGGGTTGTCCCCAGCAGCAAAGCTATCCATGGCCCTCCCGGCAGTCGCGACACCCCTTGTCCCTCCATAGTGAGTCTGTTGAGGCTGGGGCGTGCTTATCCTCGGATAGGGCATCTTGGTGGCTGTAGGGGGCTGTTGGGGGTGGTGCCGGCCGGGGGAGCGCCTAGGCAGGCGCAACAGGCAGCTCGGCCTCCCGGCCGTCGGTGGTGTCCTCCGGGGCTGGCTGAGGGAGATCATCCAGGGAGCGCAGCCCAAAAAACCGCAGGAACTCGTCGGTTATGCCGTAGAGAACAGGGCGGCCCGGCGCTTGCTTGCGGCCGACCTCACGCACGAGATCCCGATCCAGCAGGGTTGCCAGCACTCCGTCGATCTTGACGCCCCGGATCGCCTCGACATCTGCGCGCGTCGCCGGTTGGCGGTAGGCGATGATGGCCAGTGTCTCCAAGGCCGCCGGCGACAGTGGCTGCGGTCGGCCGCGGCCCAGGGCGATGACGGCCTGGGCAGCCTGAGGAGCCGTGGTCAGTTGCCATCCGCGGGCGATCTCCTGCAGCATGACGCCGCCGGGAGCTTCGCCTGAGGCGTAGTAGGCACCGATCTGGCGCAAGGCTGCTCTGACCTCGTCGCGTGTAGCCCCGGACAGCGTCGCCAAGCGGTCGACGCCGAGCGGCTCAGGTGATGCAAACAGCAGAGCATGGATAAGCATGGTGGCCGGTCTCAACGTGCCGCCTCCCTCAAGGAGCCCCGGTCGGGCAAGGTGATGCTCAGCTCGGCCAGGGGCTCACCCTGGGTGACGCGCACGCGCCTGCGGCGCATCAACTCGAGCAGGGCGAGGAAAGTCACCACTATGTCGCGCCGCGAAGCCGCCGCGCCGCTGAGCGCTGAGAACAGCGTCGCTCCGGTCCGCCGCAAGAGCCGCAGCAGCTCTGCCATGCGCCGCCGGATCGATAGGGCCTCTTGGGGGATCAACCTCGGCGCCAAGCGTCGCTGGCGGGCCAGGGCCGCCGTGTACGCATCGAGCAACGCCAGCGGCGGCGGTGCCTGGCTGACCTTGGAGCGCTGGGCCTCGGCGGCTGCCTGCTCGGTGAGCAACGACGCTGGCCTTGCGTACCGGGTGGACTGCCCCTCAGCCATCAAGCTCAAGCCTTGAGCCCATGCGCGGCACAGACGGTAGGCCTCGAGCTCGCGGATCAGAGCCTGGCGCGGATCCTCTATTGCGTCCTCGGACTCGGGGCCGGCGGCCTCGCCGCGACGGTGCGAGGGCAACAGCGAGCGGGCCTTGATCGACAGCAGCCGCACTGCCATCAGGTAGAACTCGCTCGCCAAATCAAGGTCAAGCTCGTCCATGCGGCGCAGGTACAGCAGGTACTGCTCCGCCACCGGGGCGACGTTGATGGCCTGGATGTCAAGCTCCTGCTTCTCTACCAGGTAGAGCAGCAGGTCGAGCGGCCCCTCAAACGACGGCAGGGTGATGGTGCAGTTCAACGCGCGCCTCAGGCCCAGACGTTCATGGCGCGGCGGACGACGGCCAGTACGGTTTCCGCGTGGGCGCTGGCTTTCTGGCCGCCCGCATGCATCAGCTCATCCAGCCTGCCCGGCTCGGCAAGCAGCTCAGCGCGGCGCCGGCGCACCGGCTCGAGGTAGGCGATAAGGGTCTCGGCCAGCTCCCGCTTGCAGGCCACGCACCCCCGCTTGCCCTCTCGGCACTCGCCGCCGATCTGCTCGTGGATCGCGGCAGAAAACGCCTGGTGCAGGGAATAAACGTTGCACACCTCGGGGTGGCCGGGGTCGTCCTTGCGAATGCGGGCCGGATCGGTGATCATGCTCATCACCTTGGCCCGGATCTCGTCGGGCTCGGCCGATATGGCAATGTCGTTGCCGTAGCTCTTGGACATCTTGCGCCCGTCGGTGCCCGGCAGGACGGGGAAGCGGGACAGCAGCGGCTGCGGCTCAGGCAGCGACGTGCCGTAGATGTGGTTAAACCGGCGCACGATCTCCCGCGACAGCTCCAGGTGGTGCAGCTGGTCCTGGCCGACCGGCACGTACTCGCCGAGGTGGGCGAGGATGTCCGCGGCCTGCAGCACCGGGTACCCGAGGAAACCGAAGTTGGTGATCTCGCGGCCCTCAAGCTCCCGCAACTGCTCCTTATATGTCGGGCAGCGCTCCAACCACCCCAGCGGGGTGACCATGCCCAGCATCAGGGCCAGCTCGGCATGCTGCTTGGCGTGCGATTGGACAAACACCGTGCTGCGCTCAGGGTCGATGCCGCAACTGAGCAGATCCAGGAACAGCTCGCGGGTATTGGCGTGCAGGTCCCTGGTGTCCTCATACCCGGTGGTCAACGCATGCCAATCCACGCAGCAGTAGTAACACTCGTATTTGTCCTGCAGGGCGACCCAGTTCTCGAAGGCGCCGACGAGGTTACCCAAGTGGGCCTTGCCGGTAGGCCGCACGCCGCTGAATAGGACCGGCTTGCGCTCGCTCATTGGCTGACACTCCCAATCGGATGGACTAGGCTTTAATGCAATCTACCACACACCGAGAACGCGCGCCACGCTGAGCGCGGCGCTGTAGAGCACCTGGATCAGCCCCTGCGCGGGTGCTGTGATCAGCCGGCCGCCGACTCCCGTGATCAACAGCAGCAGCAGGAGCAGCGGGCCGTAGGACTGGATCATGGGCCACCATGACCAACGGTCAACCGGCGCCACCCAAGCCAGGATGCGCGAGCCGTCAAGCGGCGGCAGGGGTAACAAGTTAAACACCGCCAGGCTCGCGTTGATCACCAGGCCCATGGTCAGCATCGTCGCGAGGTGCGGGGCGACGGACGGGCCGGCCAGCCTCGCTACCCGGAAGGCCAGCAGCACGGCGAAGACGGCGGCCATGAGCACATTGGCGACGGGCCCCGCCAAGGCCGACATCGCCAGGCCCTTGGCCGGATCCCGCATGTTATGCGGGTCAACCGGCACCGGCTTGGCCCACCCGAAGCGGTAGAAGATGATCATCAGCAGGCCGATCGGGTCGAGGTGGGCCCAAGGCTCCAGGGTCAGGCGGCCGGCGCGCCGCGCGGTGCCGTCCCCTAGCCTGTCCGCAACCATCGCGTGCGCGTACTCATGCACCGTCAACGCGAGGATAATCACGGGCAAGGAAATGATGATGTCGTACGGGCTTGAGATCAACCTGCCACACCCCTCAACCCAGGAAGAAGGTCATGCCGTCCATCAGCCGGATCAGCCACGTGGCAATCGGGCTGAGCACAGCTCCGACGACACCGCTGGCCACCAACAGGATCATGATGAACATGCCGTATTGCTGATACTGCCAGTACATCCGGGCGGATTGGCCACGCAGGAACGGGCTCAGCATGCGCGACCCATCAAGCGGTGGGATCGGCAGCAGGTTGAACAGGGCGAACCAGATGTTGTACAGCATGATCCACTCGAACAGGCTCCTTACGAGCGTCATCCCTGCTCCCCTGCCAACTACCTTAAGCAGCGCCACTGCCACAAACGCCGTAATCAGGTTGGCCGCGGGCCCAGCCGCGGCGACGAGGAGCATGCCGCGCCGCCGGTCCCGGAAGTATGCTGGGTTGACCGGTACAGGTTTGGCCCACCCGAACCGGAAGAATAACAGCATCAAGGTCCCGATCGGGTCGAGGTGGGCCAGCGGGTTGGCCGTCAGACGTCCCGCGGCGCGCGGCGTGGGGTCCCCTTGCGCGTCGGCCATCCAGCCATGGGCGTACTCATGGAAGACAATCGCCGTCAGTATTGCGATGGCGCTGATGACAAACCCCGTCAGGTCGGTGAACAGGCGCATCCAGCACCTCCCCCCTAATCGTCACCGCCCATTATACACGACTTATGGGCCAGACTGATGGCGACCGCATGGCTTAGAGCCTTCTCGCCGAAACCGGCTCCTGCCAAAGCCAGCAGCATCGCGCCGGCCACCGGTGGCAGCTGGGGAAGCACGAGCTCGAACTGGCCATGCTCCGCAAGGAAGTCCTCCAGTGGCTCCAGGATCAGGCGGCCCAGGCGAAACACCCCGCCGGACACGAGCACCTGGATCGCCCCATCTCCTCCGCCGAGCAGCCCGGCCCGGCGAGCCACGGTCACCACCATGCGACTCTGGCCCTCGGCTGCCTCGCGGAGCACTCCGAGAGCCACCAGATCACCCGAGAGAGCGGCCTCTCCGACCAGCGGGCACACCGACGCGATCCGCGAGCGCCACGCGCCCGCCGGCGGACCGTATACCCGGTGTACCACGTCCTTTGGGTGCGCCAACTCCCAGCGCGCCGTGAGCAGGCGTGTAAGCGCGGTCACCGGCCCTCGGCCGTCCCACTCCAGCGTTACCGCCTGCAGGGCTCTGCGACCGATATCGTAGCCGCTGCCCTCATCGCCAAACAAGCTACCCCAGGCCCCGGCGATGATGTGCTCCTCCCCATCGCCGGGGACATAGGCGCAGCGCGAACCAGTACCTGCACAGAGCACCAGACCAGAGGGCCCCACCAGCCCGCCCATCAGAGCAGCCAAATCCTCACCCGGCGCACTGACTGACGCACTGGGGGCCAAGTCAGCGGCCAGCTCGGCGATCAGCTCCTCGGTCCAGGGAGCGGCGACGGCAATCGCCGCGAGCCGTCCCGGATCAACCCCGGCCGCACCGACCGCAGCCAGGAGGGCGTGCCGTACCGCCTCCGCAGCCTTGGCCCGCGGCACATAGTTAAGGTTGATCGGCCCCGCGAGCCCGTGCCCCAAGCGGCCGGCGCCGGGATCGTACACCAGGCATTGGGTGCGTGTGCCGCCGCCGTCGATGCCGGCGACCGCCCCGCAGTTGGGCTGTTGGCCCTGGCCTACGAGGGGGTGGCCGCCCTCACCCCGGCCGGCCATCCAGCTACCGCGCCCCTCTCTGGACGAAGCCCGCCTGCCGCCCCTCATCAAGAGCCTCCCACGCTGCCTCGAGAAGGTGCGCGACGCGGATGTCGCTGCCACGCTCGCGCAGGCCACGCCGTAGTTGCAGGATGCAGCCAGGGCAGGCGCTGGTGAGCAGCTTGGCGCCGGTCTGCTCCACGCTGTCGAGCTTGCGCCGGAGCACCGCGTCCGAGTGTTCCGGGTGGGTCATCACGTAGGACCCGCCGGCTCCGCAACACGAATCAGCTCCTGTCATCTCCCGATACCCGTTGCCGGGCAGGGCGGTAAGCACGTCACGCACCTCAGCCCGCCCATTGAGATAGTGCGCCAGGTGGCACGGGTCATGGAACGTGTGCGGCCCCACGGCGTTGACCCCCTGCTGCCGGAGCAACTCCGGCAGGCCGGCGCGGGCCAGATATACTGTCGCAGGTACGATCGACCCGGCCAGCGCTGCGGCGGCAGCGGCTTCCGGCTGGCCGGCGAACAGCCGTCCATACTCCGAGAGGAACGAAGCGCAGCTAGCGCACGGACTGATCAGGGCTTCGTACTTGGGCCGGTCGCCGTTGCCCAGTCCCGCGGCCGCCAACATCGCCCTGCCGGCGAGCCGTGCGCCCTCGGGATCCCCCCACGAGTACGCCGGTAGCCCACAGCAGGCCGCCGGGATCACCTCAGCCCCGATGCCGAGGCGCCGGAGGATGCGCCCCAAGGCTAATACGGTCGGCCCCATGCCAAGCTCGGTCGCACAACCGAGAAACACGCCAACCCGCGCGCCACCTCCGTCGCCGCCCGAACCATAGAGCCCCTCGGCCTGCCACCGCCGGCGCAGCGCCGCGGGCGACCGCATGCGGGGGGCATAGGCCTGGGCCGTCCGCATCCGCCGGTCTGGCCACAACGCAGCCAACCGGTCGAGCCCCATCGTCTGGCCCCAGTCACCTAATGTCGCGGCCGCGGCCAGCCGCCCGCGCCGTGGAAGCAGCCCGCGCATGATCATCCGGCGTAGCGGGCTGACCCGCAGGTGCCGGCTAAGCCCCGCACGGATGGCGACAACAACCCTGTCCATCTCCACGCCTGGTGGGCAATGGGGCCGGCAGTTACGGCAGAGGATGCACGACCAGGTTGAGGCGGGCAGCTCGGCTGGGTCCAGCTCGCCTTCGAGCGCCGCGCGCACCAGGGCCAGCCGTCCCCGGGCCACCTCCCATTCCACCCCCGTGACCAGGTACGTGGGGCAGTTGGTCAGGCAGAAACCGCACTTGTTGCACTTGTCGAGCTCCCGCAGCGCAGCCTGGCGGAGGTCCTCCGGAATCAACCCCTTCACTACGCCGACCCCCTTTCAGGACCGAACACGCCAACTGGATCAAAGGCGCGGACCAGGCGTGAATCGAGCGAACCAGGCCCTCTGTCCCCAACCGTCAAGTCCGCGGCCGTGATGCCCGTAGATTCTGCCACGTCTCCCGCCCGGTAGCCCGCCCCAGACGCGATGCACCACGACCACGCACCGCCGGCTGAGGCCAGCTGTTGCAGGGCCTTTGTTGCATCCGTGACGGGTGCAGTCAGGTGCCGCAGCGCCCCATCCTCTCCGTCGGCCCGGAGAGGATGCGACCATCGCCGCCAGCCCTCAGCAGCTTCGTCGGCCGACGCCTCTGCCAGAGGCAGCTCGTCGCGCCACCGCCCACCTGCCCACTCGACGTCCTCTCTCATGCCGGCCAGACGCACCAGGACGCGGGGTGGCCGGTTGCCCTCGCCGGAAACGGCAACCACCGCAGCGGGTCGCGTTTCCCGGATCAGTTGGTCCAGCCTCCCGGCCCGGTCGACCGCGGTTGGAGCGGCTAGCCATTCCTCAATGTCGGCCATAAGCGTACGGTCAGACTCAGGCAGCGGCCAAAGCCGGAACGTGACTTCGGTGATGGCGCCGAGCCGGCCACGGCTGCCCGCGAGAAGGTGCAGCAGGTTGTAGCCGGCCACGTTCTTCATTGTCCGCCCGCCGAGCCGGACCAGATCGCCGTTGCCCAGCAGCACCGTGGCACCGAGCATCCATCGCTGGATCCGTCCCAGCACCCCTCCTGTAGGCACCAGCCAGCCAGTCGCCACGTCGCCCCCCACGGTGCCCTCGTACCCGTGATCAATCGGCGGCAGCCAGAACCGGGCTTCTGTCAGAGCAGCGTGCAACTCTGCAGCTGGGGTGCCGGCCCTGGCGGTGACCGTGAGGTTGGACTCGTCAAGGTCGGTAATCCCGCGCAGCCCGGCCAGCGGCAGCAACTCCCCGCCAGGCGGCAACCAGGCGCGGCGGCTGCCAGAGCCGCAGGGCCTCAGCCGGCGGCCTGCGGCGACGGCGGCGGAGACGGTTTCGGCAAATGCAGTGAGCGGACCGTCGGGCCTAGGTCTGGTTTGGTGCGCGCGACTTTGCCGCTCCGCCAGTGGCGGCACCGCCTTCCGGGGATTGAGGATCCCCGCCGGGTCCAGCTCTTGTTTGGTCCGGCCCATCAGGTCCATGGTCTCCGGCCAAACGGCCAGCTCGAGGAATGGGAGCTTCTCCGAGCCGACGCCGTGCTCGCCGCTGATCGTGCCGTCCATCTCCACCGCCAAGCGCATCAGCTGCTCATTGGCCGCGTGGACCTTGGCCAGGCGCTCGGGCGTGGCTACTTGGTATAGAACGACCGGGTGCAGGTTGCCGTCGCCCGCATGGGCGACGATAGCCACCTCTAGCTCGTGCTGCGCCATCACGCCAGCCACATGGCGCATCATCTCCACCAGCCGGTTGCGCGGCACGGTGATATCCTGCACGGAGTAGATCGGGCTCCGGCGGGCCAGGGCAGAGAAGGCGGAGCGCCGGCCGAGCCAGAGGTTGGCGCGCTCGGTCTCATCCCGGGCCACCCTAACGCTCCTGGCGCCGCTGGCGAGGCAGATTTCCTCGATCAACCGCACCTGGCGATCTAGTCCGGCACCGAGGCCGTCGACTTCGATAATCAGGGCGCCCTCGGCGTCCGTCGGGTAGCCGAGCTTGAGCGACTCCTCGACGACGACCAGGGTCGTGCGATCCATCAGCTCGAGCGTGGCAGGCAGTAGGCGGCGGGCGATGATCTCGCTTACGGAGCGCCCGGCGTCCTCCAGGCGGTCGTACACCGCCAGGATGGTCTTGACGGCAGGCGGCAGCGGCTCCAGCCTGACGACGAGCTCGGTGATCAGGGCCAGCGTGCCCTCCGACCCGACCAGGGCGCTGGTCACGGCCAACTCGGTAGGCGCGGGCGACGATCCGTCATAGCCGTGCCTGACCACTGAACCGTCGGCCAACACGGCGGTCAAGCCGAGGATGTGGTCGACGGTGACACCGTACTTAAGGCAATGGGGCCCGCCGGCGTTCTCGCCGGCGTTGCCGCCGAGCGTGGACACCTTCTGGCTGGCGGGATCAGGCGCAAACGCGAAGCCTAGCGGCGCCAAGTACTCCTGCAAGGCCAGGTTGGTCATCCCGGGCCCCACGACTGCCCGCCGCGCCACGGTGTCGACAGAGACCACTTTGTCGAGACGCGACAAGCCGATCACCATGCCACCGGCCAGCGGTACAGTGCCGCCGCTGAGGTTGGTGCCAGCGCCGCGCGCGACCACCGGCATGCCGCGCTCCGCCGCCCATCGCACGGCGCGGGCGGTGTCGTCCGTGCCGCCCGGGAGCACAACCACCTCGGGCAGAGCCCGGCCGCCGGTGGCATCGTAACTATAGGCGAGCAAGTCGGCGGGGCCGGTCAGTATCAGACTGTCGCTGCTCAATATGCGACTCAACTCGCGGCCGGCTTGGCCGCGTAGATCAGACTTAAGGATTGGCAAACTGCTGTCCCCCCAAAGGATCGCAGAGTGGTCCACGATGGTCTTTGGGTTCCGCGTCGCCCTGCCGAAACCTCCAGCCTGCCGCCTCTGCCTGCGAAGTCTTGACAAGAATGCGGTCGCGGCGTATACACGCATATGTAGGAGCTTTATCACCTGTTCGAGGAGGCCCGGTATGCCGACGTACGACTACAAATGCCCAAACTGCGGCCGCTTCGAGGTCGAGCAGCGCATTACCGAGTCAGCTCTGGAGTCCTGCCCGACTTGCGCCGCCCCGGTCAAACGGCTAATCTCGCGCAACTTGTCCATTTTGTTCAAGGGCCCCGGCTTTCACGTCAACGATTACCCGTCGAGCGGGCGCCGGAGTTCCGACCCCGCGACGGGCACAGCGACGCCGCCTGCTGACACTGCTGCTGCTACTCCCGAAGCAGCCAAGACCAGCGATAGCGGCAAGGCGGCGGCCAGCGAGTAGCTCTGCCGCTCAGCGACACAGGGACAACAGCCCGGGGAAACCGGATGTCACAGTGCGCAAGGGGGCCGGCGATCGCCGGCCCCCTTGCTCTTTCTTTAAGCTATGGTTGGTGCGATGCTAGTCGCGTGTAAACGCCGTTAATACCATGTAAAGCCCGATGAACACGAGGGCCACGGGCCAGTAGCGGTGCAGTCCGAGGTGCGGGAAGAAGTTGCGGGCAAGCCAGAGGGACCCGATGATAACCAGCGTGGCCCCTATGACCTCGCCCCCGCCAATGCCCCTGGAGATCGCGGGCCGGGCGGTTGGGCTGGGAGCAAGCGACCCCTCGGCCGCGCCGCTCAGCTCCAGAGAGGGTGCAGACCGCTCCGCCGTCGGGTCCTTCCCTTCCGTAGCCGTAGCCTCGGATGCAGCATGAGCGAGAGACCCGCCTGCATCGTGGACGTAAGCACTAGACTCGGGCTCTACCGGGATGATCAGCCAGGCCAAGAGGTAGACCAGCAGGCCAGTACCGCCGATGAACACCGTGATAACCCATGCCAAGCGGACGATAGTTGGGTCAACATCAAAGTAGTCTGCGATCCCCGCGCTGACGCCGCCAAGCATGGCCCCGCGCCTGCTGCGATAAAGTCGCCTCACTGCTGAGCTCACCTGCCATCTCAAGTGTTGATCTCGTTGCCGATCGTGCCTTACTCCCGGTTGACGGAGGCGGGGCCGTCGTTCTTTCAGCACAGCCCGAAGCAGGTGAAATTGCGCCAGCGTCAAACCCATCGCGGGTATCCACGTGATTCTTGGCAAGGGGTCTTGCTTCCATGCACAAGTCAACCAAAGCGAGCCGCGACCTGACGCTCATCGTTGGGATCCTGTTGGCCGGCACCCTCCTGGCGATTACCGTGAGTCCCAGCGACCTGCCGGCTCCTGCCTGGCGCATGCTGATCATTGCGGTCGGCGCCGCCCTGCTGTGGATGACGGAGGCCGTGCCGCTGGCTATCACATCGTTGATGGTGATCCTGGCCACTGCCGTGCTAGGCATCTTGCCACTGCGGGACGGTCTGTCGCTGATCTTCCACCCCGTCTCGGCTATCGTCTTTGCGGGGTTTTGCCTCGCCACGTCGCTGCAGAAGTTCGGCCTCGACCGGCGGATGAGCTTGAGCCTATTGTTGCGCATGGGCGACCGGACCGAGCGCGCGGTGCTTGGGATGATGCTCGCGACCGCCATTCTCTCCACCATGATCTCTAACACAGCGGCAACCGCCGTGATGATCGTCATCTCGCTTGGCGTCCTGCGCACTGCCGGCGCCTCTGCCGGCTCGAGCAATCTCGGCCGGGCCATGCTCCTCGGCATCCCGTTTGCCGCGTCCATTGGCGGCATGGGTACGCCGGCCGGCACCCCCGGAAATGCCATCACCATCGCCCTGCTCCGCGACATGACGGGCGTCACTCTGTCGTTCCTCGACTGGACCATCCTGGCGTTTCCAGTGATGGTGCTGATGCTGCCGGTGGCTTGGCGCTTGCTGGTGATGATGTACCCACCTGAGATCCGACGGCTTGATCTCACCCAGTGCCGTAAGGAGCTCCAGGCAATGGGACACCTGGGGCCAGAGGAGCGCCGCGTGGCGGCGATATTCGCCCTCACGGTGGTGCTCTGGGCGGCGGAGCCGTTCTTTGCCGCGCCTGCGGATTGGACCTCGCTGGTGGGCCTGCTGGCAGCCATCCTGCTCTCGTTGCCGAGACTCGGTGTGTTGGAGTGGCGGGATATCCACGAGCACACCGGCTGGAACATCTTCCTCTTGATTGGCGGCGGTCTGGCGATGGGCAATGGTCTGGTGCGGACCGGTGCCGTCGCGTGGCTGGCACGGCTGCTCACCACGGTTGTCGCGGGTTGGCCCGCTTGGACGGTGCTTGCGCTGATCTCGGTGGCGACTGCGCTCGCCATCGTGATCTTCTGCACTATCTCAGGCACCGCTACCACGATGGTGCCGCTGGCGATCGGCATGGCGCTCGCCGCACACTGGGAGCCCCGCGCCTTTGCCATGGTCGCGGGACTCTCTGCCTCATTCGCATTCCTGCTGCCGGCCAACGCAGCACCCAACGCTCTGGCCTACGGGACAGGTTACTTCAAGTCCACGGAGATGCTGCGTGCCGGCCTCGTGCTGATGCTCTTGGGCGTCGTGGTGGTGTCATTGGTATCAAACCTGATTTGGCCGTTGCTCGGCGTTGCGGGATAGCCAGACGGTTAACATAAGTTTGGTTATGTCTACTCCGCCCTCTTCTAACCGGCTACGGGCGGTAGAGCACCTCGATCTGACCGCTGCCCGGCCTCTCCCCACACACCCACTCTAGCTCAAGGGCGATCCTTTGCAGGCGCGTCAGATGGTATGGATCGGCCAGCGCGCGCAGAGCAAGGGCGTGAGCGATTTCCTGGCGGGGGAACCGGAACAGGTACGAGCGCATCGTGCTCGTCTTTGCCACCGGCAGCTTCGCGACCAGCATCCCCGGCACACCCGCGAGCCGCATCTCGGACGGGTCCCCGTCCTGAGCGAGGTCCTTGTCGACACGTAGCAGAACGGTTACCCATCTGCTCCACGGGGGAATGTGTCCCTTGGGATCTGGGCCGGAGAGCACAGGATTGAGGCAGAGCGCCGACCACGCGTCGCGGACCGCGATATTGAGCGGCAGGGACCTGGCGTTGCCGGCCCGGTCCCGGGCAACCACAACCAACTCACGGCTGCCGGAGGGCAACTCCAGGGGCAGCTCGACCGGCTGCCCGTCCAGGAGGTAGACCAGCTCAAGCAGTCCCGATAGCCCATCGTGGGCCATCGCCTCCAAGACCAGTGACTGCCCTGGGGCGAGCGCCCCCTCGGGAAGCGGGGTCTCGAGCCAAATCTCCGGCGGAGTCCAATCGACCTTCATCTCCCGCCACTCGCCCGGAACCGGCGTCCCCCCCATCCACTGGTGCACGGGCCGCACCCTCCAGTGTCCCTCGTAGTACATCTTGAACCACCTATCCAAAGGATGGATGGGGGCGATGATCCCCTCCTCCTCAACATCAAGTCGTTCCATCTCCACCCACACCTCAATCTCGTCAGGCCATGGTCCGTAGCCCCCCAGCACCTCTACCCTCTTGACACGGTTGTGCCAGCCGTCATCGCTGTCGGGCGGGGGGATCGATAGGCTCAACTCAAACGCAGGCGGAGGCGGGGGTGGGCTCTCGGCAGTCAGGGTCACCAGATGGCCGTTGAGAGTGCTGACAAGTAGCAGGCCGGCTGCCGGCATCGCCAGGTCCGCAATCTGGCCGGGAAGATCAATGCGCCAGGACTCCTCGCCCGAGGGCTGGTAGGCAATGAGCTGATGGTTTACAGCGGCTAAGATACGTCCTGAATCGTCAATTGCGACCACCGCCCGCACCACATCCCGGACTCCGGTGTCGGCGAACACCTCGACCAGTCCGCCCGGGCTCACCGACCGTAGCCGGCCGTCGGCGCAGGCGTACACGGCCCGCCCTGACCGGTCCACGGCTGCGTCGCTGACGGCGGCTCCGAGAGGCACGCAGTATACCGAAACCCCGCCAGTGGTGAAGCACCTGGCCCTGCCGTCGCCGTCCGCCATATAGATGCGCTCGCCGCTGATCACCGGCGAGCTCTGCGCCTCCGCCAGGAGGACCTGGGACCAGATCTGAGAGCCCGCCGGAGTCAGCGCCTTGACCGTCCCGCCCCTGCCGGCGGCGTAGATGGTCCCACCGGAGCCGACCGCGGGCCGCAGGCGTACCTGACTGCCCATGGGCGCCTCGAACTGCTTGCTGCCTGAGTTACTGTAACTGCGCAGCTTGCCGTCCTCGCTGCCGAACAAGAGCGAACCGTCCGGATGCTGGGTCAGCGGTCCGTGCGGTGGCGAGTTGAGCAACTTAAACCAGCGCAGGCTGCCATCCGCCGCTCCGTGGGCGCGGACGAGAGCCGGGTCTGCGGTCACGACAAAGACGAGGCCCTCGCCGGCTCCCTGCGGCTCGAACACCATGGACCGGTTGCCGACTGCCCCGATGGTCACCCGCCAAGCCTCTGTCCCGTCTGCCCCAAGCCTTATCAGCTGCCCGTCAACCGCGAGATATGCGTTGCCCTCCGGATCGACGACCGGACCGGCCTGCAGCGATGTGCCTACTGCCATAACGGTCACTTGCGGTGCGTCGTCAGGCACGTTCCAGGGCAGGGTCCAGTTGCGGGCCGGGCCGGCCTGGAAGAGCCACCCCCTCTCCTGCTCAGGGCTCCAGGCGGCCACAGGCCGGACGCTCATGAGCAGCCCCATCACTAGCAGCGGTGCGAGCACGGCGGCGACCGTGCGTGTCGTTGCGGTCATACGTGGGTACCTCCCCGTTACTGTATTGGGAATTAATCCCTGGGAGTATCTTCTAGGCAAGCCTTCCGCTTCCTGCTGCCCGGTACCCAACTGCCCGTTAGGAAGCGGCACCGGTCGACACAAACCTTGTGAGAGCAGGAAGGGGCTTTGCCCGGAGCGAAGCCCCGTAGCTCAGCAAACCGCGAGGAGGGAGTCCCTTGCTGGAGAGCAAGCCAGGCCGACCTGGGGATCGCTTTGTAGTGGACGGTCCTTGGGGCAGGGTCGTCGCACCGGGTCCGCGCATCGCTGTGATCAGTGACATCCACGGCAACCTCCCTGCCGTGGATGCGGTGTTGGCGGATACCCGCCGACGTGGGGCCGACCTGGTGCTCTGTGCTGGAGATCTCGTCGGCTACGGGCCATGGCCGGCGGCGTGTGTCGACCTGGTCCGCGAGGCAGGGATACGGTCGGTGCGCGGCAACTACGATATCGGGGTAGGTTTCGACCTGGACGATTGCGGCTGCGCCTATCCCACCCCCGCGGAGCAAGCATCCGGCGAGGTGGGTCTCCGATGGACTAGGATGGCGCTCGACGCCGAGCGCAAGGCCTATCTCCGCGAGTTGCCCGCGGGGCTTGAGGTCGTCTCTCCGGACGGCCGACGGCTGGCGGCTCTGTTTCACGGCTCGCCTCGCCGCGCCAACGAGTACCTTTACGGAGACCGCCCCCTAGCGGCCGTCCAACGCGCTCTCGCCCGCGTTGCTGCCCCGATCGCACTCTGCGGGCACACACATCTGCCGTACGTACGGACCCTCCCGGATGCAAGGCTGCTGGTCAACTGCGGATCCGCCGGACGGCCTAAGCACGGGCGGCCACTAGCCACTTACGCATGGCTTGACTTTGGCGAGGCTTGGCATGCGCCGGCCAGCCTAGAGGCCGACCAAGATACGGCTCTGCCCGGAGCGGCAGTGATCATTGAGGTCTCCTACCCCGCCGCACGTACAGCCCAGGCCATCCGTGCGTCAGGCCTGCCCATCGACTTTGCCGACGTCATCCTGACCGGAGGTGCCAAGTGAACGATCTGCCGCTCAACGGAGTCCTCATCTACCTGATCAGGCACGGGGAGACCGACCATAACGCCAGTGGGAGGCTACAAGGCCATCTGGATGTGGAGTTATCGGAGCGTGGCCGCTCCCAGGCGCAGGCAGCCGCTGCACATCTGGCGGGGCGCGGGGTCACGGTGATCTACTCCAGCGACCTGCTTCGGGCCAAACAGACGGCGGCGATCATCGGCGAGCGCCTCGGGCTTGAGGTCAAGCTCGACCGGAGGTTACGGGAGGTCGATGTCGGCCAGTGCCAGGACCTGCTGGCGGAGGAGATCGCGGAGCGGTTTCCGGAGCTCATCGAGGCGCTCGGCCGTGACCGCGAGACCGCACGGTACCCCGGGGGCGAGTCAATCGGGGAGATGGCCGACCGTGCTCAGCGTGCGATTGCCGACATCGCCCGTGCGCACCCCGGCGGCAAGGTTGCCGTGGTTGCCCACGGCGGCCCGTTGCGGCGGCTGATCCACCGAGCCCTCGGAGCCGGGCCCGAGGCGCGGGAGCAGGTGCTACTACACAACTGCGCTATCGTCGGCCTGGACCTGTCGCCGCCTGCAGCTCGCCTGATACTCACGGGACCCGTGTAGGCCTCCGTCGCCGGGCTTCGGTGCCGGGCTTCGGTGCGTGGCCTAGCGCCCCAGAGCGTCGCCGGTATGCCACTCGCCGGCCAGTTGGTGCGCCTGCTGGATCGCATGCGCCACCCGGTTGCACTCCCTGGTCAGCGAGATCAGTCCTGAGCGGTACTCATCGCTGCCAGGCGCCAGCCGGTCGAGCCTTGCGGCCGCTCGCGTTACGCCAGGTAGCGGTCCGGTCGGCAACGCCGCATCTTGTCCATAGGGCGACCCCGCTACGTATCCGGCAGGGACCAGGATCCTCCCCAAGCGCATCAGCATGGTGTTGGCATGCTGCAGGGCTGCCTCGGCCCCCCGCTGACCGCGCCCTGGACGTGGATGCTCCAACGTCCACGCCAACCTGGCTAGGTGTAGGGCGACGCGCTCGAGCTCCATCCGTAAGGCATCAAGCTGCACTGAGACCTGGCATAGCTGCTGCTTGGCTTGGGGAAACCGGCCCGCGATATCCCACAGGGCGTCATGTAGCTCATCGCACACGGCCAAGTAGTCCACGGGTAGCAGCGCGGCGGTGCACAGACGGTATGTCGCCAGCAGGTACGCGCGCGTGTCGCGCACGAGATTGCCGGGATCGATTTTGTCGATGGTATCGTGCGGGGTGTGCCACCACCATCCCAGACCGCCGGCGCGTCCCCGGCCGGGGCCGATAATCGCCGCAAACGACTCTGCCGTACGGCCCTCGCTGACCGGTTGCTGCGACATGCTCATGAACAGCGCTGGGATACCGTGGCCCCAGAAGGACTGGTCCCCTGCCCTGCCATACCTGGTGCCCACGAAGCGCTCTCCGCCGGCGAACGGCTCGACGCAGCCGGCGGCAAACTCCCGTACCTCGGCCATGACATTGGCCTCACCGAGGACGGATGCACCCATCCCACCTGTGGAGTCGACATTGATGTGCGCTACGCAATTGCGCTCCAGGTCAAGCCAGTGATGATCCGCGTACCAGGCCGAGCCGGCATAACGGCCGTGCGAGTGTCCCGACCAAAAGGCGATACGGAGACCGCGCTTAAGGCCGTCTTTCTCCGTAGCCAGCAGCCTCGCGACCTCGAGCATGGTCGCGTTGGCGGAGCCGTTGTCCATCGCCCCGTAGTGCCACGAGTCCAGGTGCCCACTGAGCAACACGTACCGGTCGGGCTCCTCGGCGCCTGGGATCGTCCCCAACACCAGCGGGATCTGCCGCCATCCGGCGTCTACCTCAGCATGCATCCGCAACACCACATGCCCGGCTGCGAGGGCCTCGCGCAGGCGGCGTCCGTCGGCTTCGCTCACGGAGAAAGCAGGTGTGCGCGGCAAGAGAGTGCGGTCCTCGAACGACGGCGAACCCCACACCGGCGAGACCGTCATCTCATGCAGGTACTCGTCGTTGATGTGGATGTGACCAATGACTCCGTGCTCCTCGGCGGTCTTGGTCGTCTCGGGGCTGGCAAGCCCCTCGATCAGCGCGATCTTGCCACAGGCCTCGAGCCCTTCGTAGTCGGCGGCGGTGCCGCGGCCGGCGTAGACGAGCTCACCGGAGACTCCCTCCGGCGGCGTGGGGGCTCCGCACGAGTGAGTGATGCAGCCGATCTCCGCCGCATCCCCCCAAGCCCCTGCTGGAGCAGCCTCAAGCACCAATCTGGCCCGGCCGGGCAGGCTGATTAAGGCGTCATGCCAGATGACCCTGGTCTCAATGCCGCACTCGGCGAGGCGTTGCCGGACGAACTCGACGGCCTCAGCCTCAGCCTTGCTGCCCGAAAGGCGCTCCCAGCTAGCGATGCGCCTTGTGTCGTCCATCAACCTATCCGGTGAGACCTGTCGGACCAACCTGGCCTCATCCGCACTCAGCTCAGGCCACTGCTCATTGGGATCCCCATGCCCCATCGTGCCTCGCTCCTCGCTGCCGCCCTTGCGGGTTGAGTATCCTTTTGGGCTGTTTGCTTCGACGCGGCCCTTCAGGCCCCTTGCGATTAAGCCGAACCTACCGCATACGGTGCATATTCCTGACAGCATCCGGGCGAAACCCTGACACCTCGGCCAACTCCATCTGACGCTGCGCGAAAGAGTCGCCGGCAAACGCGGTGGGGTCCTTGAGCCCATTGCCGGTGCCGATGATCACGATCAGCTGGTGCGGCGCGAGCCTGCCGGTGCGGGCGTACAGCATCGCACCGGCCAAGGCTGCCGCGCTCTCCATCTGGACAAAAATGCCCTCGCCGCTCGCCAGCAGTCTCTGAGCCCGCAACATGTCCTCATCGTCGACTTCGATTACTGCTCCGCCGCCGCCCGCCGCAGCGAGCGCGCGCAGCGCTCTGCTGCCGCTGGGTGGATCGGGATTGGATATCGAGTGGGCCGCCGTGCGGACCGTGCCCCACTTGGCTACCTGGAGCTGGCCCTCGGCAAATGCAGTGGCAATCGGGGCACAACCCGCGGACTGCACGCCGACAACCGTGGGCGTCCTGTCAATCAGCCCTGCCTCGGATAGCTCGGCAAAGCCCTTGAGGATCGATACCAGGTGGCCACCGCTGCTTGTCGCCAGGAAGACCAGGTCAGGCGATCTGCCGAGGTCCCGCACCAGCTCATAGGCGAGCGTTTTTTGCCCCTCGACCCGCCAGGGATCGTCAGACACAGCGAAGTAGATGCCGCGCTCGCGGCCCATCTTGAGGGCCCGGCGGTATAGCTCGCCGTAGTCACCCGCAACGCGGATGAGCTCCGGGCCGTATACGCCGATCGTGAAGACCTTCTCGCTCTTGAGGTGGGCCGGGACGAACACGACGCACGGCAGGCCGGACCGCGCACCGTAGGCCGCGACAGAGCCTGCCATATTGCCGCTGGAAACCGTACCCGCAGCGCTGAAGCCGTGCCCTGCCGCCCAGCTCATGGCCACCGCACTCCCGCGGTCCTTGAACGTGCCGGTGGGGTTGGCGCCCTCGTTCTTGAGGTATAGCCGCGGGATGCCGAGCCGCTCGGCGAGGTGCGGCATCTCCAACAGCGGGGTGTTGCCCTCGCCCAAGCTGTACAACTCCGTGCCGATGCCGGGCAACACGGCGGCGAAGTCGGTCAGGATGCCCGCCCGGCGGCCTCCACCGGCTAGGGCGATCTCGGGATGGATCTCGCCCGGCTCGTACCGGACCTCGACGGGCTGGCCGCAGTCCGAGCACGGGTGGATCAGCGGGGACTGGCCCGTATGCGTGTTGCCACAACCGGTGCATACCAGGTGCACGGAGAAATCACCTCCCGGCCAGACTTCGCCCTCCAAAGACGGTTTCCCCGCTTACGCAGGCCTTAGACGAAAGACAGGCAGAAGGAGCCTTACCGAGGAGCCAACTCCAGGCCGCGCAGCAGCACCTCAGGATCGACGTTGCCGCCGGAAATCACCGCCACAACCCGGCTGCCGCGGCGCAATAGGTCTCCAAGATCTACCCTGGCGCCTTGCTTGCCGCAGGCCAGCGCGGCAACGGCCGCAGCACCGGCGGGCTCCGCGAGCAGCTTCTCACGAAGGGCAAGAGCGCCAACCGCGCTCAGCATCTCCTCATCCGACACGGTTACGAAGTCGTCGCCGAGGCCGGCGATCACCTCATACGTCCAGGCGCCGGGCTGCCGGACCGCAATGCCGTCGGCCACGGTGTTGATCGAGGGCAACGCAAGCCGACGGCCGGCACGGATCGACTCGATCGTCGAGGCTGCGCCACCGGCCTGCACACCGATTACGAGGATATCGCGCAGGGAGGCCTGACGCTGGGGGAAGTGCCGCGCCGACTCGCAGTCGGGCATCGTCTTTAGCAGGCCAAGGATACCCGAGAGCAGTCCGCCGCCGCCGATCGGCGCGATGATGGCCTCGACCTCCGGCAGGTCCTCAAGTATCTCCCAGGCCACGGTGGATTGGCCGGCGGCGACCAACGGGTCATCAAAGCTCTGCACGTACGTGTAACCGTGTTCCTGTTCGAGCTGGTGGGCCCAAGCTACCGCGTCGTCGTATGCTTCGCCGTGCCGGATGACTTCGGCGCCGTAGCGCAGGCAACCCAGCTCCTTGGTGCGCGGTGCCGCAAGCGGCATCACAACGGTCACCTTCGCGCCGAGCAGGCGTCCGGCCAGCGAAAGGCCGAGAGCGTGGTTTCCACTGGACGCCGCGATCAGGCCCGCCCGGCGTTGCGCTGGGGTGAGCAGGCTGACCCGGTTGTAGGCCCCGCGAAACTTAAAAGCGTGGGTGAGTTGGAGAGACTCCGGCTTGAGGCTGAGGTGGGTGTCCGGGGCGCCTAGCTGCAGATCCGTCGCTCTGAGCAAGGGGGTCCGTCTGGCGATTCCCCGCAGTCTCTCCCTTGCCTCTGCTGCTTGTTGCCAATCGAAACCCCAAACTCGCTCCATCTGCTCCGATTCCTCCGCCGGGCCGGTCATAGGCTGGGCCCTTATCCTAGCTGCCAGTCTAAAGCCAGCCAGGCGTGGTGTCCATCCCACAGGGGTCACTGAGCGCCAAGTGCCACGCCCGGGCCGGTGGTCACCGGCCCGGGCGCTTAGCTGGAACCATTTGAGCTCTGGGCTCTACTGCTTTTTGACCTTCTCCATGATGGCTTTCTTGAGGGCATCTTCGTCGCCGAAGTTGATGCCGCAGGTCGGGCAAAGCCAGGCACCAAGCTGGGAGCTCTCACCGGCCTGGTAGACCAGGGCCGCAGCGCACTCTGGGCAGCTGTACGGGCCGTCCATTCTAGAGCACCTCCTATGGTTCGCTAATTGGGTATACGATGATATATTTCAATAACTAAGAGGGGTTTCCTGCAAGTCACCCGCTTTTTCTCTTCCTGCACGTTAGCCCCCTAGCCGGCGTGCCGTAGGAGTTGCCGCGGCTTTTCCCGAACTGCGACTACATGACCAGACACCGGGAAGTCCTGCGCCCCAAGGCGCTTCGCCAGGGCGATCTCATCGCGGTGCCCACGCCCGCCAGTCCCGCGCCGGCGGCTCGGCTAGCTCAGGGGGCACTTGAGCTTGAGCAGATGGGCTACCGTGTACGCCTGGGACCGCTGGCTCAGGCGGCGGCGTCGGGCGCGCGCTTTGCCGGCACCGATGCCGAGCGCGCGGCTGAGCTTAATGGCATGTTCCAGGATCCCGAGGTCCGCGCGATCGTCTGCGCCCGCGGCGGCTACGGCGTGATGCGGATCCTCGACCTCCTTGACTATGCGGCAATCCGCCGCGACCCCAAGGTCGTGGTTGGATTTAGCGACATAACCGCCCTGCATCTGGCCCTATGGCGCCAGGCCGGCCTGGTGACTCTGCACGGCAGGATGGCGGGCATGGATACGCCGTGGAACGCGTACGACCGGGCGTCACTGCAGATGGCCCTCAGCACTCCCCTGCCCCTTGGGCCGGTACCCCAGCCGGAAGGGGGCCCGCGAATGGTCACGGTAGTGCCGGGGCAAGCAGAGGGAGTCCTCCTTGGGGGCAACCTGTCGCTGATTGCGGCGCTATGCGGGACCCCTTACGAGCTGGACACCGACGGGGCAATCATGCTGTTGGAGGACGTCCGCGAGCCGGTGTACCGTATCGACCGGATGCTCGCGACCTTGCGGCTCGCCGGGAAGCTCAGGGGCGTGCGGGCAGTTGTCTTCGGTGAGACCACCGGCCTCTCAACGGTAGGAGATGAGCCGCATCCGGGTCTTGTCGAGTTACTGCGCGAGGTCATGGCCCCCTGCAGCATCCCGTGCTTCTATGGGCTGGCGGTTGGTCACGGGACCTTTCGGGCAACCGTACCGTTGGGCGTCCGCGCACGGGTGGACGCCGGGGCGATGTGCCTGGAGCTGCTGGAGCCCGCCCTTGGGTGTGAGTAGACAAAGGAGGTGGCCCGCTTGGCCGCATTTGATCTAAGCGCCGGCCGGGTGGTGATCGGGATGGCCCATTTACCCCCCCTACCAGGCGCACCACTCTATGACGCGGCGCAAGGTATGGCCGGGATCCGCGAATGGGTGAGGCGCGACCTGGCCGCCCTTGTCGAGGGCGGCATAGACGCGGTCATGTTCTGCAATGAGGGAGATCGCCCTTACCGGCTCAAAGCCGGCCCGGAGACGGTTGCGGCGATGGCCGCGGTCGTCGGCGAGCTGGCCCCGCACTTGACGATCCCCTTCGGGGTCGACGTCCTGTGGGATCCCCTGGCGGCGCTCGCCATTGCCGCCGCCACAGGCGCGAGCTTTGTGCGGGAGGTGTTTACCGGGACCTACCCGAGCGACATGGGCCTCTGGAACACTGACTGCGCCGAGGCCCTACGCTACCGACGCGCTCTAGGCATCGAGCACGTCAAGCTGTTGTACAACATCCAGGCTGAGTTCGCCGGACGGCTCGACACCCGCCCGGTCGCCGCCATCGCCAAGAGTGTGGTGTTCTCCTCCCTGGCCGACGCGGTGTGCGTGTCTGGCCCGATGACCGGCCAGTCAGTGGACCTCGATGACCTGCGCGCCGCCAAACAGGCCGTACCCGCTACCCCGGTGATCGCCAACACGGGGGTCAGACCCGACAACATCGCTGCTATCTTTGAGATCGCGGACGCGGCGGTCGTTGGGACCTCCCTCAAGGTCGGCGGGCAGACCTTCAACCCGGTGGACGCGCAGCGGGTGCGCGCGCTGATGGCTGCCGCCCGCGGTTGCGGCAGCAAGGGGCAGGCGTAGGCCTTGTTCAGGTTGGCCGCCCATACGAGCTACGCCGTCAAGCACTGGCCCGAGCCGCGGGATTGGCTCGCCCTCGCCCAAGACTGGGGGCTTGACGCAGTGCAGTTCTCCTTTGACCTATTGGACCCAATGATGACTGGAGCAGCGGAGATCGCTACGGAGATTCGCGGCCACGCAGGCAAGGCGGGCATCGAGCTGGTTTCCACCTTCACAGGCGGCCAGGCTTACCAGAGCAACATGCTCTTACACCCGGACCCCCGGTATCGCGCTTGGGCGAGGGACTGGTGGGTGCGGGCGGTGGAACTCACTGCAAGGCTGGGCGCTCCCGCGACCGGCGGACATTTCGGCGCGCTGCCTGCAAAGCTGGCCTCTCCGGACCAGGCTCGGTTGACCGGGAGCTTGGTCGACGCCGCAACAGAGATCGGTGACGCTGCACTGACGCATGGCCTGGAGTACTTGCTGCTGGAGTTGATGCCAGGGCCGGGGGAGTTGCCTAACTCACCGGAAGGTGCGGTCGAGTTGCTCGAGAGGCTCAACGAGCGCAGCCCGGTCCCGTATTGCCTCTGCTTTGATCTCGGGCATGCCTGCAGTCCTGCGGCCCGGAGTCTCGGTCCCGAAGCGGTGTACGGCTGGCTAGAGCGGTGCCTGCCTTGGACGCGGTGCGTTCACCTGCAACAGACAGACGGGATCGGCGATCGACACTGGCCCTTTGGGCCGCGCTATGATGCCGGCGCGATCATCAGGCCCCGGGAGGTGCTGTCCATTCTCCGGGACTCGCCCTTACCTGTCGTCGACCTGGTGCTTGAGCTTGGCCACTCCCCGGAAGTCGGCGCCGATGAGGTCGCGGCCGACTGGCGGATGAGCGCTGAGGTTTGGCGGGAGGCAATCGCCCAGACCGGCGCAGGTCTCGAGGTGTGACCGTGCCTCCTCACTATCTGATCGGAGTCGATGTCGGGACAACCTCGGTCAAGGGCATCATCCTGGAGCCCGGCCGGGGCATCGTCGGGGAGGCCTCACGTGCCGGCGAGCTGCTTTCACGATACCCTGGCTGGGCGGAGATGGACCCTGGGGCCTGGTGGACCAACACCGTCGAAGTGATCCGTGAGCTGCTCGCGAGTGGGCTGGCCGAGCCCAGCCAGATCGCCGCCATCGGAGTCTCGGGCATGGTTCCCGCGCTGGTCCTGCTCGATGCCGGGGGCCGGGTGCTCCGGCCATCGATTCAGCAAAACGATGCCCGGACAGGGGCTCAGCTCGACCAGTTGCACCAACTCCTCGACGCGGGCGAGGTCTTCCGGCGCACCGGCGGCTCCATTAACCAGCAACTACTCGCACCCAAGCTGATGTGGCTCCGTGAACACGAGCCCGCGGTACTCCAACAGGCGCGCTGGGTGCTCGGCTCGTACGACTACATCAACTACCGGCTGACGGGAGATCTAGGAGTCGAGGCCAACTGGGCCCTCGAGTCGGGGCTATACGATATCAACGCCGCCCGCTGGATCGAGGAGTACGTTGGTCTCGGTGGGATCGGCCTGGCCAACCTGCCGGCGGTACGCCAGCCGGCGGAGCTGGCCGGGCGGGTGTCGGTCTCGGCGGCAGAGCAGACGGGGCTACCCGTGGGCACTCCGGTTGTCGCCGGCTGCGCCGACCACGTGGCGTCGGCGTTCGCCGCCGGCCTCGTTGAGCCCGGCGACCTCAACATCAAGTTCGGTGGCGCGGGAGACATCCTGTTCTGCCTTGACCGGCTGGATACCGACCCGCGCCTGTTTATCGACTATCACTTGCTGCCGGGCAGCTATCTGATTAACGGGTGCATGGCGGCGAGCGGCTCCTTGGTCAAGTGGTTCCTGCAGGAGCTGGTGGGCAGCGTCGTGCCGGGGCAGGATGGCCACTCCAGGGCCTCTCTCCTGGAGATGGACCGCGCCGCGGCGGAGTTGCCGCCCGGGGCGGAGGGACTGGTAGTCCTGCCCTACTTTCTCGGCGAGAAGACCCCACTGCACGACCCGGCGGCCCGCGGCGCCATCTTCGGCCTCACCCTCCACCACGGCCGCGCGCACGTGTTCCGGGCGATCCTCGAGGCGGTGGTGTTTGGTTTCCGCCATCACCTGGACGTGCTGCGGGAGCGGGGTCATGAGCCCCGGCGCGTTGTGGCCACCGACGGTGGGGCGCGCAGCCCGCTGTGGCGGCAGATTGCCGCGGATATCATTGGTCTGCCGGTCGAGTATCAGGCGGACCATCCGGGCTCGGCCCTCGGCAGCGCCTTTGCCGCCGGGATCGGCGCCGGCGTCTTGGATGACTGGCGGGTCATCCGCGAGTACACCCGGGTCAGCGCGACTGCGCAACCGAACCCCCGGCATACTGCAGCATATGACCAGCTTTATGGGATCTACCGTGACCTATACCCGGCTAGCAGGCCGCTGGCCCACCGGCTGGCTGGCATGACGGGGGCTGAGGGAGGAGGCATCTGACGTTGGTACGGATCGAGCAGCTCAAGGACATTGACCCGGACGCTGCCCACCAGCTAAGCCGCGGCTACTTGGTGGAGCAGTGGTACCGGGCCAGCAAGACCGAGAGCCATGAGGAGACCGTGATCCGCCTAACCCTTGAGACGGCCGAGAAGCCGGTTGCTTTTGACTGGCCGATGACCGACTGGGACCGCCGCACGTGGCGCAGCTGTGTCGCCAACGAGTTGGGGCTGGGCGCGTGGGACGGTGAGCAGATGGTTGGTTTCTGCCTCGGCGAGCGCCAGCACTGGAACCGCACGCTGTGGGTTTACGAGCTCCATGTGGCGGCGCCGTACCGCGGCCAGGGAATCGGCGGGAGGATGGTGGAGCGGGCCGCCGAGTGGGGCCAGGCCAACGGCATGCGGACGATGCTGGTCGAGGTGCAAAGCGACAACGTGCGGGCGATCAGCTTCTACCATAAGCAGGGTTTCAGCATCGAGGCGGTGGACCTCTCCTATTACAGCAATCAGGACATGGAGCCCGGCCGACGGGTGGCGTTGTTCATGAAACGGAGGCTTATAAGCGATGCATGATTGGCAGGCAGTGGACCGCATCTTTGCCGAGTGGGACCGGCCAGACTCGCCAGGCGCAGCCCTGACCATCACCCAGGGAGGGGAGATCGTCTACGAGCGAGGCTATGGCTCCGCCAACCTTGAGTACGGCATCCCCATCACCCCCGAAACCATCTTCCACGTGGCCTCGGTATCAAAGCAGTTCACCACAGCAGCCGTCCTCCAGCTGGCCGCCGAGGGACGGCTCGGGCTCGATGACGACGTCCGGATCCACCTGCCCTACTTGCCCGTGTTTGGCCCGACCCTTACGCTGCGTCACCTGATCCACCACAGCAGCGGGCTGCGCGACCAGTGGGAACTGCTGCGTTGGGCCGGCTGGCGGATGGACGACGTCATCACGCAGGAGCACCTCCTGCGGATGATCCGGCGCCAGCGGGAGCTCAACTTCGTGCCGGGGGCGGAGCACATCTACTGCAACAGCGGCTACACCCTGCTGGCTGAGGTTGTCGCTGCCGTGAGCGGGCAGACGTTCCGGGAGTATACGGCCGAGCGCTTCTTTGGGCCGCTCGGCATGACGAGCACGTTCTTCTACACCGACCACGAGGAGATCGTCCCGGGGCGGGCCTACTCCTACAACAAGGCGGGCCGGCAGGGCTGGAAAAAGGCAGTGCTCAGCTTCGCCAACGCCGGCGCCACGAGCCTGTTTACGACGGCCAGGGATCTGGCACGCTGGCTGCTGCACCTCGACACTTTGGAGGGCACCCCGATGGCGGCGGAGATGCAGCGGCCGCTGGTACTCAACTCGGGCGAAACCGTCCTCTACGCGGGCGGCCTCGACGTGCACCCCTTCCGCGGCCTGCGCAAGGTGGGACACGGTGGCTCCGATGCTGGGTACCGGAGCGTTGCCGTGCGCTTTCCGGACCACGGGCTCGGGGTAGTCATCCTCTGCAATCTCGGTGCCATGGAGCCGGCCAAGCTGGGCAACAAGGTGGCCGAGGTGCTGCTCGGTGAGCACCTGGAGCCGACGCCCGGTGCCCCGCAGACGGTGGGCGTCGAGGCTCTGGGCGTACCGCTCAGCGATTACGAGGGCTCATACATGCTGCGGGGAATCGGCTTTCGCATCGAGATCCGCGCCGGCGGCGGCAAGCTGGTCCTGGAAGTGAGCGGCGAGCCGCAGATCGAGTTGTTGCCGGTGGCCCCGGACAGGTTCTACGCGCCGGCGGCCGAGGACACGGTCACGTTTGCCAGGCCGCCCGGGGGAGGCCCCGCGACGAGCCTAGCGCTTGCCCGCTTTGGCCGGCAGATGACCGCACAGCGGATACTGCCGCAACCCCCGTTGGCTGAGCTCGCCGTCTACGAGGGCGACTATTACAGCGCCGAGCTCGACACCGTCTACCGCTTGCGGTGCCGGGAGCGCGGGCTGGTCTCTGAGCACCAGCGGCTGCCGGATACGCTGTTACTGCCAACCTGTCCCGATCAGTTCGAGGGTGATCGCAACGGCACGGGTACGTTCGTGTTCTGCCGGGCAGGAGGCGGCGTGGGCCAGGCAGAGTCGTTCAGGCTTACCGGAACCAGGTGCCGCAACCTGCTGTTCGAGCGGCGCGAGGGGTAGAGGGCTGAGCTGCCGTAGAGGCGGTCGGCGTGGCATGCCGGGGCGGCGGGGCGCCGCCGCGGCAGCATTGGGCGATCTGGCAGAGGGTCCGGAGGCCTATTGTGCGCAGCGGCACAACCCCGCGCCGTGAGTTGGGTCAATTAGCATACGCCGCAGCGGCATTGGGCGATCTGGCAGAGGGTCCGGGGGCCGATTGTGCGCAGCGGCACAATCCCGCGCGCGGAGTTGGGTCAATTAGCATACGCTGCGGCGGCATTGGGTGATCTGGCAGAGGGTCCGAGTTCCGATTGTGCGCAGCGGCACAATCCAACGCGCGGAGTTAGGTCAATCAGCACACCAGCACACCGGAAACCACCCGGGGCCCATGAACTCTCGTCGGCAAGCGGCTGCCCGCTCAGACTCAGGCGGGCGGCCGCTTCTCGTCTGCCAGAGCCTCGAAGCCGGAGACGATATCGAGCAGCTCCACCGTGATGCTCTGCTGCCGCACGTAGTTGAACTGCGCGCCAAGCTCGGTCAGCCGCTCGTCAATGTTCTTCTCCGCCCGCTCCATCGTAAGCAGGCGGGCGGAGTTCTCGCTTGCGAGCGCATCGGCCAAGGCTCGATACAGCTGGATGAACAGGTACTGCCTCGCGATGTGCCCCAGCATCTCCTGCCACGGCAGGCGCACCAGCGGCAGCGTGCGCGACTCCCACCGCCTGCCCCGCAGCTCTAAGAGCCAGGACAAGTCCACCGGCCAAAACGGCACCGGCACGGGACTATGGGACGCGTGCCCGCTAGGGCGGTGATAGTACAGCAGCACCTGATCGAGCCCCCGCCCGAGCCGCCAATCTTCCAGCCCAGCGAGCAACTCGGATACCTTGACCCCGAAACCGTCAATTGACCCAGGCGTGGTGAAGACCCCGTCGATCGCCTCCCCAAGGCCGGCGTCACCGAGGCTCGGAGCCAGCCGCTCGCCGACCGCCCAAACCCGGGGACCGGAGCCGGAGCCACGGCCGGCCAGGTCGCGCGCAACGAATGCCGCGAGCTGGTCGTTGTAGGGGCCGCACATTCCCTGGTCCGTACCGACCACAATGGCGCCGAGACGCGCGCCGGCTTGCGCGTCGCCTCGCGGCGCCAGCACCCGCGGATCCAACTCCTCCGGGAGGTAGCGGGCCACCGCCTGCATCGCCAGCTCCACGGTCTGGGTGTAGAGCGTCAGCGACGCCACAGCTTCCTCGCTCTGGCGTACGTTGGCGGCGGCCAGCGCCTTCATAGTGCGGACCACCGACCCAAGCTCGGTTACGCCGCGGATCCGGCGGCGCAGGTCCTCGGCGCTATCCACCGGATGACCCCAACTCCGCGATGGCGGCGGTCATCACATCGCGCATTTCGTCTCGCTGCTGGTCAGATAGGCGCCCGCCGCCAGTGATGTGCTCGCACAGCTCTGGGAGTTGCTCCAACACGGCCGCGGCAGATCGACGCTCGGCCGCCGGCAGCTGGTCCAGCTCGATCCCGTCGAGGAGGCCCTCGTTGACCGCCAGCAGGGCCGTGATCTGCTCGACCACGCCGACGGGCTGGTACTGCGGTTGCTTGAGGATCGCGCGCACGCGGTAGCCGCGGTTGAGGCGCTGGCGGGTTTCGGGATCGAGTCGGGTGCCAAAACGAGCGAACGACTCCAGCTCCGTAAACTGCGAGTATGACAGACGCAGCGTGCCTGCGACACGGCTGTATGCAGGCAGCTGGGCTTTGCCGCCGACCCGTGATACGGACCTGCCGACATCGACGGCGGGCAGTACACCGAGCCGGAACAGGTCCGGCGAGAGGTAGATCTGGCCGTCGGTGATCGAGATGATGTTGGTCGGGATATAGGCAGACAGGTTCTGCGCTTCGGTTTCAACGATCGGAAGCGCCGTCAGAGAGCCCCCGCCGTGCTCGCGGCGCAGGCGCGTCGCCCGCTCGAGGAGGCGGGAATGGATGTAAAAGATGTCGCCCGGGAACGCCTCCCTGCCGGGAGGTCTCCTGAGCAGCAGGGACAACTCCCGGTAGGCACGTGCGTGGCGGGTGAGGTCGTCATAGACAATCAGTGCGTCGCGGCCCTGCTCCAGAAAGTACTCCGCAACCGACGTAGCCGCGTATGGCGCGATATACTGCAGCCCCGCCGAGCTCTCGCCCGCAGCCACGACGACGACGGTGTGCTCCAGGGCCCCGTGCTCCTCCAGAGTGGCGACCAGCCGGGCCACCGACGCGCTGGATTGGCCGATCGAGCAGTATACCGACACGACGCCCGTGTCGGCCTGATTGATGATGGTGTCAATGGCGACCGCCGTCTTGCCGGTCTGCCGGTCGCCGAGGATCAGCTGACGCTGTCCACGCCCGACGGGAATCAGCGCGTCGATCACCTTGATCCCGGTCTGGAGCGGCACCTCAACGGGGTCACGGTGCATGATCGGCGCGGCGGGCCGCTCCACCGGCCATCTCTGGTTGTAGGCTAAGTCACCTGCGCCGTCCAGGGGATTGCCCAGCGGATCGATTACCCGCCCCAACAGGCGGTCGCCGACCGGAACATCCAGGACCCGCCCGGTGCGGCGCACCTCATCCCCAGCGCGCAGGTCGCTGCCGGACAACACCACGGCGCCGACGCCCTCCGGGTCGAGATTGAGCACCAGCCCCGTGCCGCCTCGCTCAAAGGCGATAATCTCCTCGACCCCGGCGCCAGGCAACCCTGTGAGCCTGACCACACCCTGGCCGATCTGCTGTAGGACGCCGATCTCAGACACGCTGAGCTCTCCCGGCGCCGGGCGGCCGCGCCTCGTTTCCAGGGTGGCCAGGACGCTCTCTGCGCGGGCCAGCATCGTGGACCCGTTGCTGCTAGCATTACCGCCGCCTTTACCGGTGCCGGCATCTGCCTTAGCCCTGGTGGACCCGATTTCTCCGCTCACTTGCCGCCGCCACCAGCCGCGACGCGCGTCTGGACGTGACCGTCCAAGCGATCGCGCAACTTCTCGATATAGCCCAGTACGCTCCATCCGGTCTTCCAGCCCGGGCCGCGCAGCTCAACGCCGGCCAGCAGCGACTCCCGGCGGACGAACGACACCTCTTTGTCCTCACCGAGAAGCCCACGTACCGCCGCAACGATCCGCTCGCGGTAGGCGGCATCGAGCTCGTGGGCGCTAAGCACCTCAACCGGCTGGCTGCCTCCTCTGGCTCCCCCCGCCCCCTGGCTGGACTCTCCTCCGGCCAACGATTGCAGGCGGTCCTTGTCCTCCGAGCTGAGGCTGGCCAACCGCTCCAAGAACGCGCCCCTAATCAACGCATCAAGGTCGGTGCCTCCGGAGAGATCGGCCACGGCTTGAACGACGGTCTGGTATATCTCACGGGCCAGCTTGGCCTCGAAGTCCTGCCAGAAGGACTCCTGATCGCGCGCAAGAGCATCCTGCCAGCGCTGCTGCAGTTGCTCCACCTCTGCCCTCGCCTTGGCCTTGAACTCGGCAGCCCAGCGGGCCGCCTCCTCCTCAGCCTCGTCAAGCTTGGCGCGGCGGGCGGCGGACAGCTCATCGCGGAGGGCCTGATAGTGCCGCTCGCTCTCGCGGGCCGCCTCCTCCGCCTCCCTTGCCTGGGCGGCCTGCCGCTCGATCATCTCCTGGCGCTGCTCGACCTCCTGCGTGATCGGCCGGTACAAGAACCTCGCGAGCAGGTACACGAGCACCAAGAAGTTGATCGCCTGAGCGACGACCGTGACCCAATCAACGAGCATACGGGTTAACGAACAACAGGATGATGGCGATGACGAAGCAGTAGATGCCCGTCGATTCGATCATCGCCATACTGATAAACAACGTGCGGGTGATCGTATTGGCTTCGTCGGGCTGCTGCGCGATGGCGCTGAGCGCCTGGGCCGCAGCGCGCCCCTGCGCCGTCGCAGGCGCAATGGAGCCGATCGCCATAGTCAGGCCGGCCACGATAACCGAAGCTAGGGCGACGAAATCAGTCGGCATGCGGATCATCCTCTCCAGCGTCTAGGTCCTGGCTTGAGGCAACTCCAGGGGCGGCTCGCTCCTCGGCGACCACCCCAGACGAAATGTAGACGATCGCCAGGACCGCGAAGATATAGGCCTGGATCACGCCGGTTAGCAGACCAAAGGCCTGCATGACGGCGGGGAACAACAACGGTACCACCGCAATCAGCACTCCTGCGATTAGCGTGCCGCTCATCACGTTGCCAAAGAGACGAATCGCAAGCGACAGCGTTCGCGACAGCTCCCCAATGATGTTGAACGGCAGCATAATCACGTTAGGCTCCAGATAGCGGCGCAGGTACGGACGGAGCCCATGCTCGCGCACCCCGTAATAGGGCACCGCAAACAGCACGCACAGGGCCAGCCCGGCGGTAGTCGAGAGCGAGCCTGTTGGCGGGTCAAATCCCGGCACGATGGCCAATATGTTGGCTGTCGCGATGTACAGGAACAGGGTCCCCACGAACGGTACGAAGCGCTCGGGCCGGTCCGGGCAAATGGTCCGGATCTGATCCGTAACAGCCTCAACCACGATCTCCAGCCCCATCTGCAGGCGGGTGGGCCTCAGCCCATGCCGCAACGCTCTGGTGCCAAGGCGGGCCAGCAGCAGCAGCAGCGCCATCACCAACCACGTGAGGGCGATGGTGAGATTGACCGCCACAGGACCGAGGTAGAACAGAACGACCTCGTCAGGCGTCAGGCGTATTCCGGCCACCTCCCCCACCGCGGCGCCCCGGCGCAACCGGTCGGAAGTATGCGACCATGACCAGCCTGGCAGCAACGAAGCCTGCCAATGCCGCGACAAGCCGCTCGGGCTGCCTACCAGCCACGTAGATGAAACCAGCCAGCGTGATCACCAGGCGCCCGAAGAAGCTCACCATCAGCAGGGCGGCCGGCGCCTGGCTGCGATCCAACTGGTTGATGGTCAGCCACATCACGCCGAAAAAGAACGTCCCTAGGGCGGCACCGGCCACGAAGGGCCAGGCCAACCGCATTATCAGCTCAACCATCCCGCTGCTCGCCCTCCCCCTCCGGCTCTGCCGGTCTCTGATCGCCTTTGGCGTGCAAGCCGCCCTCGCGGGCCACCCAAAACCACGCGTTGAGGCAACCGGCCACGACCCCCACGATCAGCAAGGTCAGCGTCCAAGACGGGCCACCTCCGGGTCCCGGGCCGGCTGCCGCACGGCCGTCCAGATATACCCCCGCGGCCAAGCCGAGAAGTGTCGGTACCGTGACCGACCACCCGACCATGCCGAACATCCGCAGCCCCAGCCAGGGAGTACGGGGCTCCGAGCGTGAGCGCAGCTTACGCTGCTCACGGCGCTCGATCTCGCGGCCCAGCGCCTCATGCTCCTGCGTCAGGCGGTCCTCACCGCCGGTCCGCGGCATTGCTATGGTCCCCCACGGCGCGACAGCTCGTTAATGCGCCGCGCGAGGTCGGACTCCAGGTAGGCGAGCGCGGAGCGAATCCGCCGCTCGTGCTGATCGAGGCGATCGAACTCGCGATCCACCTGCTGGCGCAGTGTCCCCAGCTCACGTCCCTCGCTGGCGTTGCGGGTCGAGACCAGCACATCCGCCCCCCGCTTGACCAGGATGCCGCCATCGGTGGCGACGAAGCGCTCCTCACCATCAGACGTCCGGTAGCTCAGCAGGCCGGCAACCAACGCGGTCGCCATGTCGATGTGCCTAGGCAGGATACCGAAGGAGCCCTCCGGCCCTTCCCCGTTGACCGCCGTTACCTCGCGGTCGACTAGCACCCGGTGCGGCAGCAGCACGCGAAGCCTCATTGGGACTCCAAGTCCGCCAAGCTGCCGATCATGTAGAAGCGGCTCTCAGGGACGCCGGCGAACTCGTCGTTGAGGATCCGCTCACACCCAGACAACAGGTCCTGCAGCTCCACGGCCTTTCCTTGCTGCCCGGTGAAGTGCATGGTCGTGAAGAACGGCTGCGTGAGAAACCTCTCCAGTTGACGGGCACGGTGCACGGTGGCCCGGTCAACCTGCGACAGCTCCTCCAAGCCGAGCATGGCGATGATGTCCTTAAGCTCCTCATAGCTGGCAAGCGTCTGCCTGACCGCACGGGCGACGTCATAGTGCCGCTGGCCCACGACGTGCGGCGAGAGCATCTGCGAACCGGATTGCAGCGGGTCAACCGCCGGATACAGGCCCTGACTGGCCATACGGCGGGTCAGCACGATGGACGCCGATAGGTGCCCAAAGATATGGACGGCTGCGGGGTCCGTGAAGTCGTCTGCCGGAACATATACGGCCTGAATGGAGGTTACCGCCCCGCTGCCGGTGTTGGTGATCCGCTCCTCGAACTCAGCCAGCTCAGTGGCCATTGTCGGCTGGTAGCCAAGCCGCGATGGCAGCATCCCTAGCAGGCCGGATACCTCCGCGCCGGCCTGGATAAACCGGAACACGTTGTCCACTAAGAGCAGCACGTCCTGGCGCATCTCATCGCGAAAGTACTCGGCCATGGTCAGGGCGGCATGCCCGACACGGAACCTCGCCCCCGGGGGCTCATTCATCTGCCCGAAGACCAGCACGGTGTACGGCAGCACACCCGAGTCCCGCATCTCACGGTAGAGCTCCTCGCCCTCGCGTGAACGCTCGCCGATGCCGCAGAAGAGGCTGACCCCCTGGTGCTGGCCGACCATGTTGTGGATCATCTCCATGAGCAGCACGGTCTTGCCGACGCCCGCGCCGCCAAACAGCCCCGCCTTGCCTCCGCGCTCCAGCGGGGCGAGCAGGTCCACAACCTTGATGCCGGTGCGGAGGATCTCGGTAGTCGTGACCTGCCTGACGAGTGGCGGAGGCGCCGCGTGGATCGAGCGCTGAGGCCCGGTAACCGGCTCACCACCGTCAATCGGCTGCCCGAACACGTCCAAGGCCCGCCCAAGCACGTTTTGGCCAACGGGAACGGAGATGGGCCGCCCGGTGTCGATGGCAGGGTCGCCGCGCCGCAAGCCGGCGGTGGACCGAAAGGCAATGCCACGCACTTGACCCCCAGGCAGGTGCATGCTCACCTCAACCGGCACCCCGTCGCCAACGAGTAAGAGCTGGCGAACGGGAGGCACGCCATCCGGAAAGTGAGCGTCAACGACGTTGCCACGGATCGCAGTCAGGCTACCGTTGGCTCGGGCACGCTCAGGACCAGCTGTATCGGGCACTGGCTCACTCCTTGACTTAATCTGGCAGTTAAGGGCACTCTGTTAAGCCTTCGGCTCCCGGACCTCGTTCACCTCCTGGCTGCCCGGCGGCGAGCTGCGGCATACACTGTAAGGATTTCCGACTAGGGGGACTGAAGATGAGCGAATCTAGCACGACCCATCCAGTAGGCCACCCCGTGACGATCGCCCACATCAGGGGCGGCCCCTTAGCTCCGGCGATCTGCGGCACTCTGATGATCTGGGAGTACGGCGCCGGCTCTTGGGTTTCGGTTGCGGTAACCGGGCTGCCCGAGTATCGGCCGGGCGGCAACGACCAGGACCCGGTCGGGCCACACGGTTTCCACCTCCATGAGCGCGGTGACTGCTCCGTGGGCGACCCGGACGATCCCTTCCAGGCAGCCGGCGGGCACTGGGACCCGGACGGCCAACCACACGGAAACCACGCCGGAGACTTCCCGGTGCTGTTCTCTAACGGCGGCGTGGCAATCAGCGGTTTCTACACGGATCGCTTCCGGCCGCAGCAGGCCATCGGGACAGCTGCGATCATCCACCTGCACCCGGACGACTACCGCACTCAGCCGGCGGGGAGGTCGGGCCCACGGCTCGCCTGCGGGGTCGTTAGGGTCTACTCAGGCTGAAGGAGCCTGGGGTTGCCGAGCAGGAGGTTTTCGCCTGCCAAACTGCATAATACCCCTTGCAGGGAGGGAGACAGGCGGGAGCCTGTGCAGCAGCTCCTCCCGGGAGGTCACATGGCAGACGCGGCGGCCCTGCTCCTGGACGAGGTCTCCAAATCATACGGTGTCCGCCGGCCCGTGTCGGCCGTCAGGGACGTAAGCTTCACCATCGCGCCGGGCGAGATCGTGGGTCTGCTTGGCCCCAATGGCGCGGGAAAGACGACTGTGATCAAGTGCGCGCTCGGACTGGTCCGACGTTCCTCGGGACGCGCCCTGGTCTTTGGGCGCGATGCGGAGCGCGAGCCCAAGGCGGTCCTGGCGACAGCCGCAGCAGTGCTGGAAGGCAGCCGCAATGTCTACTGGCACCTGACACCGTGGGAAAACGCGACATTCTACTCCGCCCTGCAGGGACACTGGGCGGGCAATGGCTTGCACCGCGCCTACCTGGAGGACTTGTTTGAGCGATTTGGCCTGAGCGAGCACCGCAACACACCCGTCCGCCAGCTATCCACAGGCTATAAGCAGAAGACGGCCGTCATCTCAGCGCTCGCCCGCCGGACCCCACTGGTGTTCTTGGACGAGCCTACGTTAGGGCTTGATGTATCGACGAGCCTTGAGCTCCGTGGGCTGCTTCGCCAGCTCGCCGCCAATGAGGGACTGACCGTCATCTTGTCGAGCCACGACATGGACGTGGTCGAGGACATCTGCCAGCGGGTGATCATCCTCTCAGGCGGGCGCGTCATCGCAGATGATCAGGTCGCGCGGCTGCTGGACCTGTTCCGTGCCAGGCGCTACCGGCTCGAGATCACGGGAGAGGTTTGCCGAGAAGTGCGTGAGGCCGTCGCAAACCTAGATGCGGCGGCGTCTTGGACCGCGGCAGAGAAGCACACTGGGCTTGAGGTCGGCCTAACGAGAGCCGCAGAGCTGTACGACCTGGTTGATATCCTCCGTCGGGCCGGCCTGCTGATTGAACACATCGCCCAGTTGCAGCCCAACCTGGAGCAGGCCTTTCTCGGACTCGTACGCGAGGCCTGCCGAGAGAGGGGCACGCCATGAAGCGGTGGTACTGCTGCCTCGGGGTGCTGGTGCGCAATGTTGCCACCATGCGCCGCTACTGGTTTAACACCCTCTCTGCGCTGATCAGCCTGTATGTGTTCTTCGTGCTTATGTTCTTCGGTGCGAGATCAGTGGGCGGGCCGGATGTCTTCGGCTCCGGCACCGAGGATGCCATGATCGTGGGGTACTTCATCTGGTCGATCGCCGTATTCGCGTACAGTGAGCTATCCTGGACGCTGTACTCTGAGGCCCAGCAGGGGACGCTTGAGCAGCTCTATCTCAGCCCGTTTGGCTTTGGGTTCGTCAACTCCGCCAGCCTGGCGATCAGCATGGTCTTCAACCTGGTCACGAGTGGCGTCCTACTTCTCCTCGCGATGTTGACGACAGGCCGGTGGCTGCATATTGACGTGCTCAGCCTGCTGCCCGTGCTCGCCTGCATTATGGGCAGTGCGGGAGGCATCGGCTTGGCAATGGGGGGCCTGGCCTTAATCCACAAGCGGGTCCAATCGTTCTTTCAGATACTGCAGTTCGTGTTTATCGGCTTCCTGGTGCTCCCGTGGAGCCAGTTCCCGTGGGCCAGATACCTGCCTCTGGCCATGGGTAACCACATTGCGCGGGAGATCATGTCGACTGGCCTGCGGCTCTGGGACTTCGCGCCAGGCTCGCTCGCCATTCTGTTCTTGACTACAGTGGTGTATGCGGGGGCCGGCCTGGCTGCGTTCGCTCGAGCCGAGCGTGTGGCCCGCGACCGCGGATTACTTGGGCACTACTAGCCGACAGGCCGAGGCCGCTGAAAGCCGACCGCGAGTGCGCACGTCTGGTAAGGCGTATGACTACATCAGGAGGTGCGCTAACCGATGAAACGCCTGTACCGTTCGCGCAACCAGCGGATGCTCGGTGGCGTCTGCGGCGGCATCGCTGAGTACTTCAACGTCGACCCGACCCTGGTCCGCCTGGCTTGGGTGCTTTTTGGCGCTCTGGCCGGGTCAGGTGTGCTAGCATATATCATAGCCGTACTGGTCGTGCCCGAGGGACCTAACTGACCGGCGACTGCCGTACCCAGATCAAGGCGCCTGGACCCCGTCCCGTCACACCGGCGAGGCGGGGTCACTTGCGGCCAGCATAAAGCACAACCACACCGGGCCACAAGCGCTGCCAGGTGACGCCGGTGAAGCCGACGCCCTCGATCTCCGCCGCGATCGACTCAGGATGAGGGAACCCGACGATTGACTGGCTGAGGTATCGGTAGGGCCCATGGTGACCGCCAAGCAGCGCCCCGAGCCTAGGCACGGCGTTGCGCACCCACCAACCTGCCAGAAGGCCAACCGGACCTCGTCCGGGGGCCGCGAACTCCAGGATGACGAGCCGCCCGCCGGGGCGTAGGACCCTTCTCGCCTCCCGCAGGCCCTCTGTACGGGACCGCAGGTTGCGCAGGCCAAAAGCCATGGTAGCGAGGTCGTAACTCTCCGGCGCGTACGGCAGAGCCAGAGCGTCGCCGAGCTGATAGCATGGACCGCTGTCGGGACTCTGGTGGGCGGCGATGCTCAGCATCTCCCGGGACGCATCGATACCGGTGATCCTGCACTGCGGGCAGGAGCGCCACAGGGCCAGGGCGAGGTCTCCGGTGCCAGTGCAGATGTCGAGGACCAACTCGCCGGGGGCGGGCGACGCCGCGAGGGCCGCATGCCGGCGCCATCTTTGGTCAAGCCCCAGGCTCAGCCACCGGTTGACCTGTGCGTAGCGCCGCGCAATCAGCCTGAAGTCCGGGCCCATGTCGCCGGAGTGCGATTGGGTCAAGGGCGGTTTCCTCCCGATCAAGAGGTGCAAAGCAGGACCCCAGGGCATACGACCGGCCCTGGGGTCCTGTTGCTGCTTTTAGGGTGATCGCGGCTAGCGCCGCTTTCTCCCGGGCGCCCTGCGCCTCCTGCCTGCCAGCAATCCGCCTGCTGCAACCAGGGTCAAGCCGCGAACTGTCACGGTCACCAGCGCGGGCGAACCCGTCTTGGGGAGGTCACCAAGGTCCGTCTCGCCGCCCTGGCCACCGGGCTGCTCGCCCTGATCCTCGATGTCCTCACCCTCAGGCTCATCGTCCGGCGGCCCCTGCTCTTCGCTGGTCGAGGTCAGCCTCAGGGTCACCTCGGCATGCAACGGCTGGCCGCTGAGGGTGACCGCTGCTGGACCATCGCTCGTGTAGCCTGGCGCAGAGACGTTAACCGAGTACGTGCCCGAAGGCAAGCCGCCGAAGCGCGCTACGCCGGCACTATCGGTGGGAGCGGCGGAGTTGGCTGCCCCCGTCAGGCTCACCATCAGCCCCGCTACGTCACCGCCGTCGGCCTTGACCACGTATACCGTAAGGCTGCCCAGATCTGGTTCCGGCGGGTCATTCGGCGTATGGTAGATGCCGGACACGATAATGTTGCCTTCGATGGTGCCCAAGCTCACTTGGCTGCCGATTGTAAGCATCAGGTCGAGGTACAGCTCGTGATTGCCGGAGGCACCCGAGGAGCTGAGCGCAGCCGAAACCGATCCTCCCGCGCCGAGAGACGTCCACTCTGTGGCGCTGTGCTCCTTGATCGAGACGGCCAGACCGGCCGGCAACCCGGTGAACTCGCCATAGACCGTACACTCCACAGCCCGGGAGTACACGTTGCGGACCATGAACATGTTGTGCCAGGTGTAGCTGCTGTTGGGCTGGACGCCAAGGCTGCCTTCGCCGGCGCGCGTGAAGTCGAACACAAGCCGCCCGCCAGTCATGCGTGCAGCCCCGTCCTTGTTACCCGGTCCAAGGTACCCGGTCTGCCACCCATAGGGGTTGCCTTCATGCCCAGCCTGCGGGGTTACCTCTAGCACAGCGTCACCTGACGTGGTGAGCGCGAGGGCCCCGTTGGACAGGCCAACAACGTTGTAGGCGGCAGACGAGATCAGGCTCGTGACCGCGAGCACGAGCGCTAGGAAGACCATCCCGTACCTGCGCATGCGTCTACCTCACTATGTATTGACGTGCGTGTACGCTCTTGCTTCTAGCATATCTAACCAGTTGGGCTCCGCATGGGCCGCTGGAGCCGACTTCATGGCTCAAAGGTAGTAGAACGAGGTAGCACCATAGTTCTACAAGACACGATAAAGGGCTCGTGCGGCGCTTGCGCGCCCACGAGCCCTTTATCCATACAGCCGTGCGGCTCTAGGCCGCCCAGGTTTACTGCTTGATCAGCGGGATCCAGTCCCGGAAGACGAGCAGAATCCGGCCGATGAGCAGCGAGATACGACCCATGATCCCGTTGCCGAACGCCGCGCCGAAGGTGACCATGATCACCAACTTGCCGATCTCGGAGCCATATGAGAGCACCGGATTGGGCTTGAAGGTGAAGAAGAAGTAGGTCAGCGTCGCCATGGTGCCGACGGCGATAATAATGTTGTCGACCGTGTTGAGCGGGATGATCGATGCGCGCAACTGCGCTGTGAACTGCTGGATAACCGTCGCCCGGACGGTCAGGCCGGCGCCGATGCCGATGATGACCGCGATCGGGAAGCGTTTGACCCACTTAAGCGACGGCGAGACGAACGGGGCGAACAACATCAATCCTAGGAGGGCCGGCACGAGCACGAGGTAGTCCCCGTTTGCGCTCAACGGCTGCCATACCTTGGACTGAACGTTGGTCCAACCCATGACCACGGTGTAGCCGGCCGCGACCCCGACGTACAGGTGCTCAACCAGCTGGTAGGCCATGTTTTCCTTGTAGAGGTACGAGTAGACGGCGATGGTGCCTAGGGCCGCCACCCAGATGGCAGGATCCTGACTCACCGCGAAGCAGCCCCTTTCTTGCCGCGCGTTGTGAAGTACGCGATATTGGCGAACGCAATGAACACGATGAACAGCAAGTGTCCCATGCTCTGGGCGTCCATGGAGGCCACGCCGACGCCCGGCTTGCGCATCATCGTCTCGTACTCAGCGCCGCCGCGGAGGCCGGCGAGGATGCCCTTAAGCTGGCCAGCGTTAACGTACGGCTCAGCCTGCGGGACGATTGTGCTGATCAGCCCGCCGATGATCGGCACGCCGTACGGGAAGATCTGCCGCACGAACATGTCGGAGTTCTGCGTGCTGAAGAAGATGAACATATCGAAGTCGCCGGCAGTGTTCTTGCCCTCCAAGATCGGCAATGACGCCGTCTGGTTGGCACGGAAGTCGAGCGGATACGCCTCACGAATGCCACGGGCCGCGGTCGAGATAGCGTTTTCGCCACCGGCCAGGTAACCGAGATTGATCCAGTCAACGCCGTACTCCTTGCCTACGGCCTCGGGCACAGCCATCAAGGTTTTCTCGACGACCATCGGGCCCTCGACCACGTCGGCGAAGTACACAATCTTAACGCCCTTTTCCAGCAGGTGGCGGGTGATGGCAATCGCCTGTGACTCAATGTCACCGGCGCCGGCCACGGAGTATCCGGCGCAGTACATGACCGTATCGCCGGCCTTTAAAGCGTCGATGGCCTCATAGGTAATCCGCGTGTAGTTGCTGACCGAGATCGGCAGGCCGATCGGCCTCATCAGCGGCCAGATCAGAGCAATGATCAGCAGAGTATAGATGATCCGGCTGTCGACGCGGCCGAGCCGTTCAATAAGACTCATCGCCAACCCTCCCCTACTCCGAGCCGAGGTGCGCCCGGTCGACGCCTGTCAAAACGCGCAGGCTGACACCGATCGTACCTACGGCGATGCTGATCATGATGCCGCGTGAGCCGGCCAGGTTGCCAACGCCCATTATCCAGGTGGCGATGGCGGGAAAACGGCTCCAGATGACCTCGCCGATCGGCGCACGACCGAGCATGAGCAGCACGCCGGTAACGAGCAGAATCGCAGCTTGCAGGCTGCGCGCCCTAAAGGCCCGGTATGATGCTGACGCGAGGTTGAACGCGGTCATGGCGTAGAACGCCGCGGCAAGCGGAGTGTACATAGACTGGAACATGAAGTCAAACGGCTTGGAGTTGCGGCCCAGGACGATGCCCGAGAAGGCCATGGCGGCCAAACCGCAGATCAGAACGATGCTGTTGAGCATGCCGGGGTTGCGCCGCGATATCCTCAACGAGTGGATCTTGAGCAGGTTAACTGACGCAAGAGCCAGCGCGAAGGCGGCGATGATGACGCCCCAGTTCTGCATGTGCAGAGAAATCGGGCTCAGGGACGGGATCTTGAAGAAGTAATCCAAGACCAGGACTAGCCCAACCAGAGCTGTTAGTGCGATAGGTAGTTCTCTCTTCAACGATTACGCCTCCCCTCGCCCACTACTTGGTGAGCCAGGTGCTGACGATGTTGTTACCCATCGTCCTCAGGACGGCACCGACGGCTACAGTAATCAAAGCGATCAGCTTGACCCAGTCCTGGCCGGCAATGGAGGCGATGCGGCGCGCGTCGTTGGACACGTAGGCGCCGGCCGCGAGGAACTCCTCACCGATCAGGGTGTAGTCGCAAGCCGCAACGAAGAACGGCAACTGAAAGTGGTTGGTCGCACCGGCGATGGAGATCGAGCCGATGGCAACTGCGGCCTCCGCTACCACGATGGCCTCAGCAGCGAAGTAGCCAAGGAACATACACGCCGCCGGTTTCTCCCGCTGAATCCGTCCGAGCGTCGCAGCGGTGAACGCGAACTGGATCTCCGAACCAAAGGTAACCGCGTCCTCCGGGAGCTGGTCTCCCCGTCCCTCGGCCAGGTACGCGTTGCGCAGTACCTCTTCAGTCAGGGCGTAGGTGTTGGGGTGGCCGACGGTTACGGCAATCTTGGTGTCGTGCCGCGCCGTCAGGCGTCCAACGTACGCAAGCATGTCAAGACCGGCGATCGTCGGTGCCGCGGCCGTGCTGGCCACATCGCCGTACCCAGGGGTAAACAGCACCGGCCTGCCCATCTCAGTGGCGCGTCCGACGGCCTCCTCGATAGCCTCAAGGCCGGGCAGGAGCCTGATCTTGGGCACGTTGGTCTTGGACCGAGCGATGCTCCAAAGCATGATCACGAACGAGAGCGAAAGAGCCACAAACCCAGCCATTCGTCCTGCGATCAAGTAGTAGACACCTCCGTCTTTCCAGATGAATGACGCAATATGATACCGTGGTATTACTTGGTTGCTCGGCAAGCATCGCCTCCTCTAGTAGTCGCTCCATAATGCCAAGCCCTTCCGAACGTCAACGGTGGACGAGCCAATCTAGAAGCATTAGGCGCCAGGTCCGAGATTCCTTTGTGGCGGACTCGAACACCGAAACGGAGTTGCGCGACATCGTGGCAGGGCCTTGGTCAGACGGGAGGCGGCGACAGCGCAGCCTCCCGTCTGCTCACCCCTATACCATGGGGTTGCTCGGGTTAAGATAGCGGGCCAGGAAGGCGTAGATCTCGCGCCGCGATTCCTTGGCGAGTGCGGTGTCAATGCGATTGAAGCCGTGCGCCCCAGGCGCGTTGTCGTAGATCCTGTACTCGAACTCCTTGCCGGCGGCCTTGAGCGACTTGATCAGGTGCTCAACCTCAAGCACGTTGACGTCCTCATCATTGGTCGTCGTGTGGATAAGCAGCGGCGTCTGGAGCTTCTCTGCGTTGTAGGCCGGCGACCGCTTTTTGTACTCCCAGGGATCGACCCAGGCCGGCTTGCCGATGTGGTAGTCGGCGGAGAAAAGGGCGTGATAGCCCGGGCCCTTGTAGGCCATCCGCGCGACGAGGTCGCTGACCGGCACTGCCGCGTAACCGACCTTATAGCGCTCCGGATAGCGGAACAGGTTGAACAGCGTGATCATCCCGCCGTGGCTCCAACCCAGGATGCCGATACGGTCGGGGTCAACCAATGGCTCGTGCTCGACCATCCAGTCGCGGCCGACCATGGCATCCTCGACCTCGAGCCCGCCGTAATCGATGAGGCGGTAGAGATACTCGCCGTAGCCGGTCGACCCACGGTAATCGGGCGAGATAATCAGGTAGCCCTGCTCCAGCAGCTCTCTGATTACGTTGGAGCCAGCGCTCTGGAAGTTGGAGTGCACTCCACCGTGGACGTATACCAGTAGCGGGTGCTTCTTGGTACGGTCGATGTGTTTGGGAGTGAATACGTATGCTTTGATCTTGACAGGATTGCCGCGATCCTGCGGCGGCTGGGCGAGCGGATTGGCCGGCGGCGGCCCGCAGTACACCACAGTCTTTAGGTCTGCGATGTCCGAGACCTTGTGATACCAGGCCACATCATCGATGGCCTTCTGGATGTGAGCAAACGCGTGCTGCAGACCTTCCTGCGCCGCTTTGAGCTCTGCGATCTGTTTTTTGATCTCCTCGTCCAACTGCGACCCTCCTAGCATGATTTCTGTATAGCCGAGGATGAGCTTCCTGCAGACTTCGACAGGTCACGGTCCAATCCTTGCGACGATAGGGAATGTGTGTAACTGACGATGAAACCAGAAGACACATTCTGTCCGGGCCGAAACCGCACCCATTGGCACCGTCATCCATGTGATTGCGTGGGCTGTATACGAGAGCATGCTTTTCGCCGTGCGAAGGAGTCTAGGTCGGTTGGGCGGAACCAGAGGCCGCCGAGCGCCCCGATATTCTAAAGCGCCGGCGGTCGCCGCAACCGCGTCGCCTGCTCAAACGCGTAGGCCAGGCCGATCAGCACCGGCTCGCTCCACGCGCTCGCGGTGAATGTTAGGCCGAGCGGCTGGCCCTCCGAGGTGTAGCCCGCCGGGACGCATACCGATGGGTAGCCTGCCCGGGCCGCGATCTGGGCGCCCCAGTTGCCGGGAACGACGAGCGCCCTGAGCTTGTACTCGGCCAGGGCCCAATCGATGCCCCGCGCCGTACTCAGATAGATGCCGCGCTGCAGCGCTGCGGAGTACTCGGGCTCGGTGAGGGTGCCGGATTTGGTTTCCGCCTCAAGAAGCAGCGTCTGGCCGTAGCGGAGCATCGACTCCGGGCGCTCGAGGTTGTACTCGATCAGCTCCCGCAACGAGTGCACCGGCACCCAGGGTGCCAGACCAGACAGGTACCGGTTGAGGGCCGGCTTGAACTCGTGGAGCATCGCCGCCCGCTCGTACTGCTCCGATGTGCAGGGCAGGTCGACTGGATCGATGACCACCGCCCCTGCCGCGCGGAGCTGCTCGATCGCGCTGTTGATTACCACCACGTGCCCCTCGTCCAAACGCTCGTACAGCGCCCGCGGCACGCCAAGGCGGACCCCCTGCAGTGCATCGGGGTCGCAGAACTGGGTGTAATCGCTGTGCACCCTGCCCTCGCCCAGCCAGGTCGCCGGATCGGTTTCGTCGGGACCGCAGATCGCCCCGAGGACGATGGCGGCGTCCCGCACCGTGCGCGCGAGGGGGCCGGCAGTGTCCTGAGTGGTCATGATCGGAATGATCCCGCTGCGGCTTACCGCGCCGACCGTCGGCTTAATCCCGACGACGGAGTTGCTGCTCGCGGGGCTGAGGATGGAGCCGGAGGTTTCGGTGCCGATCGCCGCCATGCACAGGTTGGCCGCCGTCGCCGCCCCCGAGCCCGAGCTGGAGCCGCCGACCTGGAAACGCCCCGGGCCATATGGGCACAGCACCTGCCCACCGCGCGAGCTGTACCCGGACGGCATGTTGGCCGTCATGAAGTTGGCCCACTCGGTCATGTTGGCCTTGCCCAGGATCACGGCGCCGGCGCGGCGGAGGGCTGCTGCGACGCCCGAGTCCGCCGCGGCATAGGAGTCCTTGAGGGCGAGTGAGCCGGCCGAGGTATGCAGCTTGTCGGCGGTGTCGATGTTGTCCTTAAGCAACAACGGGATGCCATGTAGCGGGCCCCGCGCGCCCTTGCGGCGGCGCTCGTGGTCCATGGCCTCGGCAATGTGCAGGGCATCGGGGTTGACCTCCAACACCGAGTTGAGGGCGGGGCCGCCGCGATCGAAGCGCCCGATGCGGTCGAGGTAGGCTGAGACGAGGCCGCGTGACGTCAGGCGGCCGTCCTCCATGGCCGCTTGGGCGTCGCTGATCGTCAGTTCCACGATGTCCTGGTCCTGCGGGATGGCCTCGCGCCAGGTGGTGCCGGTGTCGGTGCCGGAGGAGGTCGTCATGTCGGTCAGCTCCCTGTCAGCGTGCTGCGGGCCGATGCCCCTGGGGGCGCGCCCTACCTATGTTCGATGTACGGCGCTCGCTTCCCCGCCTGGCTCCGCTGTCGGGGGGCTGGGTTGCTCATTTCAGACAACCACAGGCCCCAGGGTTGCCCGTTTCGAGCAATCCGGAGGCCCTCGGTTGTCGGATCCGGACATCCAGGCGGGTCTCGGGGTGTGGGTTGCTCATTTCAGACAACCACAGGCCCCAGGGTTGCCCGTTTCGAGCAATCCGGATGCCCTCGGTTGTCGGATCCGGACATCCAGGCGGGTCTCGGGGTGTGGGTTGCTCATGTCGGACAACCAAAGACCCCAAGGTTGCCCGTGGCGAGCAACCTGCAGGCCCTCGGTTGTCGGATCCGGACATCCAGGCGGGTCTCAGGGTGTGGGTTGCTCGTGTCGGACAACCAGAGACCCCAAGGTTGCCCATTTCGAGCAACCCTGAGGCCCTCAGTTGTCTGATCCGGACATCCATGCCAGCCTGCAGGAGCTCGGCTGCCCGCGCCTGCCACTAGCCCCCCGAGCTCCGCCCTGGCTACAAGGTCTCGTGCGCCGTCCGCGCGATAATCTCTTCCTGTAGAGCTGGGCTCAGATCACAGAAGTAGTCGCTGTAGCCCGCCACCCGCACGATCAGATCGCGGTACCTGTCCGGCTCGGCCTGCGCCGCCCGCAGCGTTGCTGCATCGACGACATTAAACTGAATGTGATGCCCATCGAGCTTGAAGTACGCCCGCACCAGATGCACCAGATTGTCGAGTCCCCGCTCGCCTTCCAGTACCGACGGCGTGAACTTCATGTTGAGCAGAGTGCCGCCGGTTCGCAGGTGGTCCATCTTGCCGCATGACCGGATCACCGCCGTCGGTCCCTTACGGTCGCGTCCCTGCACCGGGGAAATGCCTTCCGACAGCGGCTGCCATGCCCGCCGCCCGTCCGCGGTCGCGCCCGTTACCGACCCGAAGTACACGTGGCAAGTGGTCGGCAGCATGTTGATGCGGTATGTGCCGCCCCGCGTGTTGGGCCGCCCGTTGACCGCCCGGTAGAAGGCGTCGAAACCCAGCTGCATCAGCTCATCGGCCTCGTCATCGTCATTGCCCCACTTGGGGCTGCGCTCACCGAGCAGCGTCCTGACGTCAGCCTGCTCCGCTCCGGCCGCGAAGTCACCCGCCAGCGCCGCCAGCAACTCCACCATACTGACGCTCCGTAGCTCAAACACGTGGCGCCGGATCGCGGCCAGGCAGTCGGTCAGCGTGCCGATGCCCACGCCCTGGATGTAGCTGGTGTCGTACCGGGCCCCGCCGGCGTGGTAGTCACGCCCTTTGGCCACACAGTCATCGATCACGGTCGACAGGAAGGGCGCCGGCATGTGTGTCGCGTAGAGCCGCTCCACCACGTTGTTGCCGGCTACTTTGATCTCGACGATGTGCCGGAGCTGCTGCTCGTACGCCTCCCACAGCTCAGCGAAACTCTCCCAACCTGCCGGGTCCCCCGTGTCAGGCCCGAGCCTGCGCCCGGTCCGCGGGTCGAGCCCCCGGTTGAGGGCGAGCTCCAGGACCTTGACCAGGTTGAGGTATCCGGTGAGGATGTAGGCCTCCTTGCCGAAGGCGCCTGTCTCCACGCAACCGCTGGTGCCGCCCATCCTGGCGTCCTCGAGGCTCTTGCCCTGCCGCAGCAACTCGGCGACCACGGCGTCCGCGTTGAAAACCGACGGCTGGCCCCACCCGTTGCGGATGATGCGGGCCGCACGGCGAACAAATGCGTCGGGGTTCTTCTTGCTGACCTGCACGTTTGAGCTTGGCTGGAGCAGGCGCATCTCGTCAATCACGTCGAGCACCAGGTAGGTAACGTCGTTGACGCCGTCGGAGCCGTCCGCGCGCAGCCCGCCGCTGTTGATGTTGGCGAAGTCCGTGTAGGTGCCCGACTCGGCCGCCGTCACTCCGACCTTAGGTGGGGCCGGCTGGTTGTTGAACTTGACCCAGAAGCACTGTAGCAGCTCTTCAGCCGAGTCGCGCGTCAGAGTGCCATCCTCGATTCCCTGCCGGTAGTACGGCTCCAGGTGCTGGTCAAGCCGCCCCGGGCAGAACGAGTCCCACGTGTTGAGCTCGGTGATCACGCCGAGGTGCACGAACCAGTACGCCTGCAGCGCCTCCCAGAAGTCCCGCGGGCGCCCCGCCGGTACGCGCTCGCACACCGCCGCGATCCGCAGCAGCTCGCCCCGCCGCCTCTCGTCCGCCTCGGCCTGCGCAAGCTCCCGCGCCAGCGCCGCGTGCCGGCGGGCGTAGCCGACGATGGCATCGCAACAGATGCGCATCGCCCGTAGCTGGACACTCTTGGCGTACGCCTCCGGGTCGCGGACATAGTCAAGCCGCCCGAGATGCTCGTCAATGTCCCGCTGGATATCGCAGAAACCCATGCGGTAGATCTTGTCGCCAAGCACCGTGTGCCCCGGCGCACGCTGCTCCATGAACTCGGTGAACATGCCCGCCTCATACGCGGCCAGCCACTCAGGAGCCATCGCCCGGAACAGCAGGTCGCGCATGGAACGTCCCCGCCAGTAGGGGATGATCTCGCGCTCGTAGACCTGCCGTGCCGCGGCCGGCACCGCGAAGCGGGTCTTATCGCGCCGGTCGAGGATGTCGAGATCCTCAAGGCTGTGGCAGCACAGCTCTGGATAGGTGGGGGTCGCCTTGGGGGCCGGCCCCCGCTCGCCGACGATCAGCTCGCCGGGCGCAATGCTGATTGCCTTGTGCGCAAGCAGGTATTGAAAGGCCAGCGCCCGCCGCAGGGCGGGCTCCGGCTCGCGGCACTCGCGGTCGTGCGCCGTCAGCAACTCGGCGCGCTCGGTGCTGATGGTTTCCACTGCCGCCAGACTCGCCTCGCGCAGTCTGGTCACTCGCTCCGTCATCATGGCCCTTTAGCCCCCCACCTGTGCTTCGAGACCGGCCGCCTCATATATCCGAGCCAGAGCAGCCAAGCGCTCGGCGCCCGGCTGCCCGGTGCCAGTCAACTCGTATGCGCGGCCAAGGCGGGCGTACTTGGCCTCGCCTGTGGCATGATAGCCCAGCAGCACAACCCTGCGCACGCTGGTGCGCTCACGCAGGAACTCGGCGGTGTGCCGGGCGTTGGTCTGGTCATCGTTAATGCCGGGGATAACCGGCACCCGCACCGTCACGGATTCGTGGCACCGGCTGAGGCGGACGAGATTGTCGAGGATCAGCTCGTTGCCGCACCCTGTCCACCTGCGGTGCTTCTCCGCGTCCATCAACTTGAGGTCATAGAGGAAGATATCGGTCAGCGCGGCAGCCGCTCGGAGCACCTCCCACGGCGCATGCCCGGAGGTGTCGATCGCGGTCCGAATGCCCTTGGCGCGGCATAGACCGAGCATCTCCAGCAGGAACTCCGGCTGCGCAAGCGGCTCGCCGCCCGAGAAAGTCACCCCACCGCCCGACTGATCGTAGAAGATCGTGTCGCGCTCGACCTCCCGCATGACCTCAGCGGCCGACATCCGCCGCCCCGCGATCTCGCGCGCCCCGCGCGGGCACGCCGCAACGCAACGGCCACACGCATCGCACTCCGGCCCCTGCCGGGCGACCGAGGCCTCCGGCCCGTGGCCGAGGCTATCAGAGTGGGGGCAGACCACCAGGCATCTCCCGCACCCGGTGCACCGGTCCGCCCACAACACCAGCTCGGGCTCCCCGCGCTGGCTCTCGGGATTGTGGCACCAGGCGCAGCTGAGCGGGCACCCTTTGAGAAAGACGGTCGTGCGGATGCCCGGCCCGTCGTTGATCGCAAACCGCATGATGTTGTACACGATGCCTGGCACTGGATCCCTACACTCCCCACCCCGTGAGCCTGAGCCATCCAGGGCTACGCCTGGCCCAACCTTTCCTTCTCCTGCCGGACGTAAGCCGCCGCATCGCGCAGCAGCTCGCGGGCATCAAACAACACCCCGTCGCGCACCGTCCACCGCACGCCGCCCGCATGGGTCCTGGTCAGGCGGTCCGCGCTGTAGCGCTCAACCCCGGTGCCGTACATCACCTTGAAGTTATCGAGCGGGTTGCCGTCGACCACCGCCAAGTCGGCGATGTACCCGCGCCGCACGCCGCCGCGCAGCCCCGCCGGCAGGCCGGCCACCTTGGCGGCGCCGGTCGTGGCGAGCTTGATCACATCGAGCGGATTAAACCCGGCTTCCTGGAACAGCTCCAACTCCCGGATCATCGAGAAACCGTACAGCGCATACTGGTAGCCGGCGTCGGCCCCGGCGGTCACGGTGCCGCCGCGCTCGCAGAACAACCGGACGTACTTGAACCAGATCCGGTACTTGTCCTTCCAGGCGATCTCGTCCGAGGTCTTCCAGTCAAAATGGAACGACGCGTGCTGCATCGGGCTCGGCGCCCAGTTGCGGAGCAGCACCGGCGAGGCGTACTCGGCGTAATGCGGGCTGTTCTGCGCCCGCACCAGGCACCGGTTGGCCTCATACGTCGCGAACGTCGGGCTCCACACCGTGCCGTTGCGGATCATCAGGTCCAGCACCTCTAGCACCCGTTCCGGGTACCGGTCGGCCTCGGTCCAGTGGTACCCCGACTGCCGAAACCGCGCCAGCTCGTCGATCTCATTGTAGTCGGGCGGGAACGCCTGCGCCCCCGGGATCGCTGCCTCCGGGATGCCGTAGGTGTGCTCGATCGTCGTCACCCCGGCCTCCGATGCCATAATCGCGTTGATCGGGCTCGACAGCGAAAGGTGGGCGGCAGTCCCGGCAGGCATGCCCAGACGGCGCGCCTCGTCGCAGATCGCCGCGAACGTGTCCGGGTCGGGATCGATCAGTTTGATGCCGTCGGCGCCCAGCGCATGGTACTCGCGCACCTTGGCCCGCGCCTCCTCGCACGAGAAGACCTGCCCCCGTGGTAGCGGGTGCATGATCACCAGGCGGGGGATCGGTAGCTCCGGGTTGTGCTCCGCCGCCTTGCGATGCTCAAACAGCGTGCCCTCACTACCAAACCCGCAGGTACGGATGGTTGTGATCCCGTGACCCAGCATGAGTTGATAGAAGTAATCCTCTGCCCCAGGCCCCGCGCGATGCGGATCGAGCGGGACGTGGGCGTGCATCTCGATCAAACCGGGGATGACGTACATCCCCGTGGCGTCGAGCACCATGTCACCGGTCGGCCGTTGCCAGTCTGGGCCGTAACCCGCCTGGGCGATCGCGTCGACCTTGACCAGGTCGGCGATACGCCCGTCCTCAATCACAATGTCGATCGGCCCGCCGGCCGGCGTGCCGCACCCGTTGACAACCATCGCGTTCTGGATCACCAAACGTCCGAACCGCTGGCCTATCGCACGTGCCATCTCTCGGATCAACTCCCCACCCATGTGGTCGAGCCGGCAAACGATCCGCCCCGGATCCCGGAGCGCCCGCCTGCCGGCCACTGCATCCAGCTGATATGGATATTGGTCATCCCAGCGGCAGATACCTATCGGATCGGATCAGAGCGTGCTGTAAGCCGTCATCATCGCGGCGCGCTTATTCGGGCCCAGCTCGATGAGCTTACGCAGCACACCGAGAGACGCCTTGCCGCAGGAGAAAATGAGATCGGTAAAGGGCTTATCGTCCCAGCCGATCTCGGCCTGCAGCCGCTCCAGGTCCCGCATGCCGTAGTAGTAGACAGTGAAGTACCCCGGCGTCCACCGTTGTGCCAGCACCTGGCCCCGCGCTACCTGCTCCGCAAAGCCGAGGTACTTCTGGTATAAGCCCACCGCGGCCTGGACCCCGCCGCCGAAGTGAAACAGCTCCAGGTCGGCCCAGATGCGCACTGCGGTGTGCAGCCGGCGGTAGAGGACGAAGAGCTCGTAGGCCGGCTCGCCGAAGATGCCGCGGAGCAGGGTTTCGGAACGGTGAGCCACGCCCTCGCTTAGCGGCGCCCCACGCGAGGTCAACGTGCCGAGCTTAAAGCACGCCGGCATGTCACCTGCCGCCGTCCTGACGGCGTGGACGTGGTGCCCGGGGTAGCTCTCGTGGACCGCGTTCATCTGAATCCACGCCCGCGTGATCTCCCTGTAGTTGTAGCGGTTAAGGAACACCGCCCCGTACAGGTCGCCGCGCAGGGAGTTGCCGCCCCAGTACCCGCCCCATGGGTACGAGTGCCGCAGGTGCTCGGGTACCACCCGCACCTTGCACACCTCGCCCTCCGGCAGCGGCATGTACTCCAGCGTCTTGGCCCGGGCGAGCTTGAGGAAACCCTCGATTGCCGGATACATCTCGTCCGCAGTCGGATAGGGCGGGCTGTCCTCGACCAGGATGTCGAACGGGTTGCGCCCTGGCCCGATCCGGGCAGCGAACTCACGAAACTCCCGGTCGCAACGCTCTACCTCCTGGCGGTGCCAGGCGACGAGGTCTTCGAGCTTGATCCCGTAGAGACTGCGCAACGTTTCTTCATATGACATGCGCTGCGTCGCCTGGCCCGGGGCGAGCAAAGGCAGCGCTTCTAGCGCGTCTTTGTGCGCCGACGCGTCCGCCGCTAGCGCCCGCGCCCCACGCGCGAGTGCATCGACCTCAGCACCACTAAGGCCGGGGAGTGACCGCTCGAGCTGGCCCGGCACCGCGTTGAGCTGGCCCGCCAGTGACGCCAGAGCCCCGGCAAATAGCTCGCGCCCCTGCTCATCGACGTGCTCTGCCAGCTCTCGCGCCGTCGCGACCACCGCCGGCCCCTGGTCAAACGTGGCGGCCAAGACTGCCGCTCGCTCGCCCGGCTCGCGCTCGTCCAGGTCGAGCAGGCTGCTGACCCGGCCGCTGATCTTCTGCACGTGCCGGTTGGGGAAGGCCGCGTCGTCCCGGAGGCGCGCGCTGATCACCTCAAGGGCGTCCCGCAGTTGATGGCAAAGAACGGTTTCCACTGTCGCCGGCCCGTCCGGCGCCGGCTCCAGCTCCGAGAGGCGGCGGAGGGCAATCGCTGCCTCCGCCGCCAGTCTGCCTGCGTTATCGGGCGTCGGGCAGAACAGCGCCGCTTCGCTCTCGGTTGAGGAGTCGTACCGTGTCCATAGCGATCTTGCGGTCCCGTCTAGTGTCCGCAGTGATGCCTGCATATCGCTCCTCCTGGCGCCCTAGCTTGCGATCTTGAGCCACTCCTGGAGCAGGAACTGCACCCGGCCCAGCAGCAGGGAGATCCGAGCCATGACCGTATTCGCGAACGAGGCGCCGAAGGCGACCAGCAGGAAAACCTTGCCCAGCCTGGTGACGCCGGTGTACGCCGCGTTCTGCGTTACTACCGTGAACAGGAAGTACGTGATGGACGTGATGATACCCACCACGAAGATCACGTTGTTGACGCTGTCGAGCTTGAGGAACGAGGCCTGCGTCTGTGTGATCAGCAGCCCGGGCTGGCGGGTGATGACGTAGCCGGCCCCAACGCCCAACCAGAGGGCCATCGGGAAGCGGGCCAGCCACGCAGCCTGCCGGAAGAAGCGGGCGTAGATCAGTAATCCGAGCAGCAACGGCAAGACATAGACGTACTTGGAGTCACGCATGATGTCCACGGTAACCGTCGGCTTGATGTAGTTGTGATACGTCAGCACGATACCGTGGGCCGCCGAGACGCCGACCAGGATACCCTCGGTCAACCGGAAGATCTTGTTGTCCTTATACAGCACCAGGCTAAACACGGCGAGCGTGCCGAGCGCGGCAAGCCAGATCTGCACTGGAGTCATTGTCTATGCACCCCCCGGACCGGCGCCCGTAGGCTTGGTCTTCTTGACCAGAGCGAATCCCAGGTTGCCGAGGGCGATGAGCACAATGATCAGCATATGTGCCGCCGACTGCGCGTCCATGCCCGCGATCGCGGGGCCCGGCATGCTGACCAGGAACTCGTACTCGGCCGCACCGCGCAGGCCGGCAAGCAGGCCCTTGTATTGACGGGATGCGTAGTACGGCATCTGGGTGGCGACGTCCACCGAGGTGATGCCGGCAACCATGTTGATGCCCGTCGGGATGGTCACCATCTGAATGTACCGGTGCGATCCCGGGGTCACGCCGCAGACGTTGACCAACAAGTCGGCGCGGCCCAAGGAATCAAAGCCCTCCATGATCGGGAACTGCTCAATGTGCTTACCCTCGATGTCCGTGTATGCCACGGCCTCCCAGTAGTCGTCCACCATCTTGTTGAGCAGGACGTCCGAGATGGGCTTGTAGCCGAGGTTGATCCAATCCACCCCGTACTGCTTGCCCATGCGCTCGGCGATAGGCACGCATATCAGGTGGGCGAGGTTGGCGCCTTCGTCGACGCCCGCCCACATGATCACTTTGAGCCCCCGCTCTAAGGCGTGCGAGAACACCGCGGTCGTCATCGGGTTGAGCTCGGTGATGAAGTCCGAGCGATAGTCGATGGCCAGCGCTAATCGTCCACCCGGCGGGACGGCCTCAATGGCCTCGAAGAACCCTTTGGCCTCCGGACCGGTGGTGATGGGCAAGCCCCAGGGGGTGATCGTCGGCCAGGCGATAACCAGCAGGAGCAGCACGTAAATGATGCGCCTGTCGATACTGAGCATTCTCTGCCAGATGTTCATGCTCCCCGCCTCCTATTCCGCGCCGAGGTGCGAGCGCTCAATGCCCACGGCGATGCGCAGAGCGGTCATGATCGCCCCGAGGATCGCGCAGATGGTTACGGCCCGCATGGCGGAGGTGTTGGGAATGTCCATGATCCACCGGGTGATGTCCTCGAAGCCGGGCCAGATCATGGCGCCGATGGGCGCCCGCCCCAGCAGGACGAAGACTGCGGCGATCAGCAGGATGGCGGCATCAGACGACTTGATCCTAAAGGCGCGGTAGGCTGCGGATGTGATGTAGAAACCTAGAAGGGCAAGGAATGTCGCGCTCAAGGGGACCACAGTCGTCTGAAACACCCAGTTGTAGTTGACGTGGGTCGGGCCGGTGGCCACGCCCAGCGCAAGCATTGCGTAGGTACAAAACAGCAGGACCACGGATATCTCCCAGTTGGCGCTGCGGCGGTTGATGTTGCGCAGGTGCACCCGGGTTAGATTGAAGAGCCCAACACAACACGCCATTGCTCCACTGAGGATGAACCACTTATCCACCTCTTTGGTTAGCGCGGGCCAGACCCCAAAGAACACGGTCAGGACCACTAGTCCCGCGCTGAGCAGAGTCACCGCTCGGGGTAGCGTGGTTTTCACTGATGCTTCACCTCCCTACTTGGCCAGCAGGTCGCGCAACCAGGCATCGGAGCCAAAGGTCCGCGACAGCGTTCCGATGATGATTAGACCGGCCACGAGGTACTTGGCCCAATCCTGAGCGATGATCGACGAAACCCGCATCGGCTCGCGGCTGATGTAGGCGGCCGCCGCAAACAGCTCCTCACCGATCAGGGCGTAGTCGCACGCAGCCACGAAGAAGGGCACCTGGGCCACTGATGCGGTACCGCCGATCTGGATCGAGCCCACCTGATTGCCAACCTCCGCGAACATCAGCGAGTTGGCGTAAAACTGGCCGAGCATGATGTTGGCGGCGACCTTCTCCCGGATCATGGTGCCGATAACGCCGATCGAGTGACCGGACCAGAAGTCGGAAAACCACAAAACGTCGTCCGGCCGGTATACATCGGGCTTGCCCTCGGTCATGTAGCCTTGCTTGACGATCTCCTGGATCACCGGGTAGACGCGGGACACGTCCACGGCTACCAGGAGGCGGCTCTCGTAGCGCGCCGCGATCCGCGACACATCGGTCAGGATCGCCATGGATGCCAGCAGCTCGGGCGCCGAGAAGTCGCCGGCGCCGGGCAGGTACATGACCGGGCGGTTCATCTCCGTCGCCCTGCCGATGGCCTCTTCAATCGCGTCGAGGCCGGGAATCCGCCTCAGCGCGGGCATCTTACCGCCGGACCCGACTCGGCGGACGAAATAGTAGCTAACCAGGCCCATCAGCAGTACGAGCAGGAAGTCGACTGCCAAGCCTTTCGCAAACATCCTTACACCTCCCGTCAGGGTTGGTTCTGGGGTGCGCTCTCAGGTAAGTTCCCTCGGCTCAGTGGCCCATGCGACTCCCCCTTTGGGTGCGCTCGTTGTCCTAGAGGGCGCCCTCCGCCGGGCACGCGGGACACAAGTAACACCGGTTTCCGCATATGAGCCCTTTACTGTGCTGCATGTCGCCGTACCGTTGTGGAGTAGCGCAATGATGGGGCTGATGATTTGGCGCATCCTGACAACGGCGCCGCGGGGCCTGGAGGCGAAGCCGTTGGCACGCAGGATGGAAGGTACTCGGTCTCGCATGGTGAATGGTGATGGTTATGCACCAGCGACAGGGGGCAGCGAACGTTGGTCACGCGCAATCTAAACGCCATACGCCGCCGCTGGCTGTACCAGGAAGTGCTCGAGCGCATGACAGATCTCGTCAACTCGGGAGAGGTCAAGGTCGGGGAGCCGTTCCCGTCCGAGCGTGAGCTGGCGCAAAGGTACGGGGTGAGCGCGACGGTGGTCCGCGAGGCCTTCCGCGTGCTTGAGCACGCCGGCCTGGTCGAGGGCAGGCAGGGCTCGCGGCGGTATCTGATCGGCTCGGGGCTGATGTTTGGGCCTCACTTGGTCGACATGGAACGCACGCTGCAGCGTGACTTGCTGGAGACAAGGCGCCTGTTTGAGATACCGATCGTCCGCCTTGCCGCCGAGCGCAGGAATGACGCCGACATCGAGCGGCTATCCGAGATGCGTCTCAGGCGCCCGGTGGTGTTTGAGGGGCACGAGGAGATGCGGGCGGACGACATGGAGTTCCACCTGGCTCTAGCGGCCGCTACTCACAATCATGTGCTCTACAGCCTCCAGGAGCACATCAACCGGGTCCGGGTGGCCAGACAGTCGATCGCCATCCCGGTCAACGTCCGGGTCGAGCTGCGACGGCTGCATACCCCGCTGGTACAGGCGATCATCAACAAGGATCCGGATGGCGCTGAGCGCGCGCTACGGGCCCACTTTGACTGCTATGAGGAGATCCTCGTCGTCGCGCCGGAGTTTGAGATCCCGACTCCCTAGGCGCTAGGCGCGGTGCTGCTGCCCGTGGATCCTCAGCACCAGCACTGATACCCACACATCCATCCTGACCGCCAGTCCTGCGAGGTCCACCCCGAGGAGATCCTCGATCCGCCGCATCCTGTGCCGCAGGGTGTTGTAGTGGACAAACAGCCGCTGTGATGCCACATTGGCGTTGCCGCCGCACTCCAAGAACACCTCTAGGGTCTGCATCAGTTGGCCATCCGAGGCTTGATCATGCGCCAGCAGCGGCCCCAGGCGCTGGGTGGCGTGCTGCACCAAGGTCTCGGGCGGCACCTGCTCCAGGAGCAAACCGAGGACGCCGATCGACCCGCCGTCAACGAGGCACCCGCGGCCGTAGACGGCCTCGCCCCAGTCGAGGACCAGGCACGCCCGCCGCCACAGATCGGGGATCTCCGCCGGTGACCCCGCAACCCCGCCGAAACCAACAGCCCCCTGCTCCGCCCCGAGCGGGGCCAGGCGCTTGCGCACGGCCGCTGCCAGGCGGTTGATGGCCCGCCGGTCCGTGACGGCGGCGCCCGGCACGGCCACAAAGGCGGCGTGCAGCGGTCCGCGGGAGAAGAACAGCCCTCGAAACTCAGGCCCCCCACCCTGGTCGCGGCCGGACGGCGCCAGAGCCGAATGCAGCATCCCCGAGCTCGCGGGCGGCCGGTAGGCGTTCCAGGCGGTGTGGGCGCCGGGTCTGGCGGCGGCGCTGGCACTAAATTTAGCGCGAGCGTCGGCAGCCTCCTCACCGGGAGTCGTTGGCTCCCCACGGTCACCGCGGATGGCCAACACCGCGACTGGAACCCCCCGCGGCCAGCTATAAAGGCCAAACATACGGTCAACTGTAGCCGGGTCCACCGCCCGGCCATCGAGTAGCGCTTGCCAGTGCTCGCGCAGGGCAGCCTCGTGCCACAGGCACCCCGCAAGGATCCGGCACGCCATATTGACTACCGCGGTCTCGTGACGGTCGAGCGGCCTGCCGTCGATTACCAGCAAGCCGAGGGTCAGGTCGCCAAGCGCAACGCGGTGTTGCCGCGGGTCCGAGTTGGTCTCAGGCAGGCAGGCGGCATCTGACGCCGACGGTACCGGCCCGGGACACAGGGTCATCCTGCGGCGTAGGCCGTGCTGTAGCAGGCGGAGCAGCTCACCCGAGTCCTGGGCGCCTTCGAGGGACAAAAGCAGACTAACCGGGTATCCAGAGTCAGACTGAGGAGGTGTGGAAACCCGCTGTACCTGCGGAACCCGCCTGTCTACCAGTGGGTCCGCCACGGCAATCCTGCTAGTGGCCATGGCACCTTACCTCCCGGTCCGGTCATCTCCGGGCACTGGTTTGGGGGCAAACTTAGCTACTAAGTAGTTGTGTTGCCCTAGGATTATGCGCTCGGCGGGGGTTTCCTGCTGTCTTTGGGCCAAAAAGGTGCGAAAGAACCAAATCTTCGGAGCGGCCTGTGGCTCATGGGTCCTACGGACTCATGTGCCCGCGGCTCGTGGGTCCTAGGGACCCGTGAGCGACCGGCGCGGCTTCATGGGGCCCAGGGACTCATGAGTTCACGGCTCGTGGGTCCTAGGGACCCGTGAGTTCACGGCTCGTGGGTCCTAGGGACCCATGAGCGACCGGCGCGGCTTCATGGGGCCTAGGGACCCATGAGTTCACGGCTCGTGGGTCCTAGGGACCCGTGAGCGACCGGCGCGGCTTCATGGGTCCCAGGGACCCATGAGTTCACGGCTCGTGGGTCCTAGGGACCCGTGAGCGACCGGCGCGGCTTCATGGGTCCTACGGACTCATGTGCCCGCGGCTCGTGGGTCCTAGGGACCCGTGAGCGACCGGCGCGGCTTCATGGGTCCTACGGACTCATGTGCCCGCGGCTCGTGGGTCCTAGGGACCCGTGAGCGACCGGCGGCGACTCACGAGGTCTGCTCCGCGCAATGTGGGGGTCCGGGTGGGTGCAGGCGATAGGCCTCAGCGTACTCCGCATCGATCGCCCTGCCGGCCGCCCTGGCCATGGTGAGCACGTAGCTTCTGCCGCCGGGGCGGTAGCCCTGGCTGCGGTGCGCCGCGAGGGCATGTAGCTTGCGCTCGATCACACCACTGATGTCGGCGACCAGATCGGGATGCGCGGAGCTAAACAGAAGCAACTGCGGCCGCGCGCCCGGAAGGCAACCCCAAACCCTGCCCACGGCCCGCCCGACGGCGAGGTGGTCGGGGTGCAGGTACGGCAGCTTGGGCCGACGGAACTCGAACGAGATCAGCAGGTCCGGCCCGATCTCCCGGCAAGCTCGATCAATCGCCGCGACGAGCTTGCCGGTGCGCCAGACCAACCGGCCGTCACCGAGCGCCAGAAACCTCGTGCTCCGGTACCCCATGCGGCGTGCGGCCTCCAGTTGCTCCTCCCGGCGGACGCGGCTCGCCTGCCGGCCGGCTGACCTAAGCTCACCATCGGTGGCCATGAGCACGTCGATCTGGCTTCCCGCCTCACGCAGCAGGGCAAGCAGGCCGCCGGCGTACCACTCGACATCGTCCGGATGAGCCGCTACTGCCAGGACCCTGCGGGGGCGGCGGGCGATCTCCGCGCCGAGGGCCGCAGCCCCGGCAGGGTCGCGGAGCAGCGGAGGATGGAGCCAATCGACCCCGGCGTAAACAAGCGACGAGGCCGCCAGCGCGGCCCCAAACATTAGTGCTTCGAGCACACCGCACCCCCCGATACTCGCCAGAGCGCTGTCCACGCGGCTCGTCACGCGGCACCGCGCGCGGCCGGGCGCAAGCAAGCATTCGGGGAGTATGTGCACAGATGTGCGGGAGCATTCGGGAGGTATATGCACAGATGCCGGCCACCGCGCGACCCCCTGGGGCGCAATAGGGCCAGACGCCAGGCCGCCCGCCCTCTGTACGAGCCGCCTAGACCGAAATGTCGATCGTAACCCCCAAGCCCATGGCCAGAGCCCGGCCGTAGACCAACTGCGCCGTGGTGAGATCGAGCGCAGCCAATCCGACGCCCTTGTACACCGTTAGCTGCTCGGGAGCCGTTCGGCCGGGTGCCGTGCCCAGGACGATCTGGCCGAGCTCGGCGTCGACACGCTCCGGCCCGAAGAGGCCCGCCGAGATCGGAATGATCAGGTCGCCGGACTCGTGGAGCGCCGCGTCACGAGCGTCGGCGGCGACCAGGTCGGCCCGCGCGAGGAGTCCGGCTTCGAGTTCCTGCATCTCTGGGGTGTAGGAGCCGATGGCGTTGATATGAGTACCTGGGCCGACGACGCGGCCTGGGAACACCGGCCGCAGTGACGTAGTGGCGGTAACGATGACATCCGCCGAGCCCGCCGGGACGGCCGGATCATCCGAAACCTCCACTGCCAATCCACCCTCCGCCCCCAGCTGGGCGGCCAACTCCTCGGCTGCCCGGCGGCACGGGTCGTATATCAGCACCCGGGCGATCGGGCGCACGGCGCGGACGGCCGCGACCTGGGTACGCGCCTGCGCGCCGGCTCCGTACACGGCGAGCACCTTGGCATCGGGTCTGGCCAGGTGACGCGTCGCGACGCCCGCAGCCGCCCCGGTCCGCAGGGCGGTGAGGTAGGCTGCCTCCATCAGGGCGAGTGGCCGGCCGGTCTTGGCGTCCTGGAGCAGCATGGCGGCCGTGATGGTGGGTAGTCCGGCGGCGGGGTTTCCTGGAAACACGGAAACCACCTTAGCCCCCAAAGCCCCGGTCGCGCGCACGAGCCCCGGCATGTACAGGGCGACGCCGTCCGGGCACCGGACGTGCGTCCGCAGCGGTATCTCCGCATTCCCAGAGCTATAGGCAGCCAGGGCAGCCGCCGCGGCCTCGATGGCCTCCGTCATGGTCACCGCTGACCGGACATCGGTTTGCGTTAAGATGAGCATATGTGTCGGCTCCCTCCTATGCTCCTGCCCCTGGCGGGCAGGCATCTTACCGTTCCGAACGAAACACCCTAGCAGCACAATCACAACTGCCGGCCTTGTCTTTGCCGCCGCCCAAGGAGACAACATGAGCAGACATGCCGTAGCTCTCTCGGCTCTACGCCGCCTGACACGTGTCACGCTGCTCGCGGCATTGCTCGCGGCCATGCTGCCCGCCATGCCAGGAGACCATGCCCGCGCGCTGGCCGCGGCGCCCGCCGTGCCCCTCGCCCATGCGTTCTCCGACAGCAGCGATGCAGATTTCGACCTGCTCGGGGCACTACGCCTGCTCCAGGGGGATCGCGGCCTCGGCGGGCCGGTCCGCCCGGCCGACCCCGTCACGCGTGCCGAGTTCACCGTCTTGGTGCTGCGGATGCGCGGGCTCGAGGGCCAGGCAACAGCCTACGCGCACACGCCCCCATCGTTCCGCGACCACCAGGCCATCCCCACCTGGGCCTGGGGCTACGTCGGCGCCGCGGTACACCACGGGCTGATCCAGGGCTACGACGATGGAACCTTCCGAGCACAAAACCCGGTCACTCTGGCGGAAGCCGCCGCAATGCTCACCCGGCTGCTGGGCAGGAGTGACGAAATCATCGCCGGCAGCGTCTGGCCCGAATCATACCTCGAACTAGCCGACCGCACCGGCGTTAGCGGCTCCTACACAGGTTACGCCAATATGCAGCTGGACCGGGCCGGACTGGCCCACCTGGCGGCCAACGCGCTGAGCGTGCCGCTGGACCACCCGGACTCCGGGGGCAACCTGCTCCGCAGTACCTACGGGTTTGCCCGCACCACGCTTGAGGCAGCCGGGGCAAGCGCGGTCACCACGGCGGCGCTGGGCACGCTGCCGCTGGCCGACCCGTACCTGTGGGCCGGAGCGCTGCCTGGGGCCCTCGCCGGCCGAACAGTCGACCTGTTGCGCCTGCCCTCTGGTGAGATCGCCTGGCTGGGACTGCCGGGCGCGGTGCCTTGGAGTCCGGCGGGCTACCTGGGCTATCTGACGGATGAGGTTTCGCCAAGGGCGGCCGCGAGCCTGGCCTGGTGGAGAGATCACCTCGCTGCCGAAACCCTCTGGGCCTCCCAGCAGCCCACCGCCACGGGGAGCCTGCGAACGGCGGCGGTGAGGTTGAGCCTGCCGGCGGCCGGCGGAGGCGGTGGTCACGGTTTCGTGCGGGTCAGGGGAACGACGGACCAGGCGCGGCTCAAGCTGCGCTCTGGGACCGACCAGCCCTGGGTCGACATCGCGGTCACAGAGGGGCGCTTTGACCAGCGGATCTACTTCCCGGCGGGACGCGGCCAGTACAACCTGCAGTTCATGACGCCCGTGCCGGGCGAGGCGGAGTACTGGTACGAGGACCTTGCCCTGACTGTTACCAACCGGCTAACCGTGCCCCACGACCAGTCTTCCGGGCTCACGCTGCTCTGGCCGCGGGCGGCCGCGCTGGAGGTTGCCGACCACGTCGACATCGTCGCCGCCGGAATCAGCGACCCGCTGGTCTTCGTGCGCGTCGTCAAGGACGGGCGGGAGATGATCGAGCGGGTCGAGGTGCGGGACGGGGCGATCACAGCTCGGGTATACCTTGCCGCCGGAAACGGCAGCTACCGCATCCAGCTATGTCGGCCTGGCGATACGGACGGAACCTACTGGATCAGCTCCGGCGACATCTCGTTCGTTGCCGTCGCCGCGGCCGCTGCGGACCCGGCCTTGGCGCCGACGGGAGAGGTCCAGTCAGGCAACCTGGGCGTCCACCAGTTCGCGGCAGCGATCGCGGGTGGCGCGGCGGGAGGCTCATACGGGCAGGCCAAGGCGGTATATCGCTGGCTCGGCCAGAACCTGGCGTACGATGTGGCGCGGCTGACGGACCCCACCCCGGCGCGCTACACGACGCTGGCGATTCTGGCGCGCGGCAAGGGCGTCTGCCAGGACTATGCCAACGTGTTCGCGGCGATGTGTCGCTCGCTGGGCATTCCGACGCGAATAGTGACGGGAGTAGCTCCGCTGTCCGGTGGTGAGCCGCACGCCTGGAACGAGTTCTGGGACGGCCAGCGGTGGGTTTCGGTCGATGCGACCTGGGGCGCCGGATACATTAGGGATGGCAGGTTCGTGCGCGCACCGGTGGACGACTGGTTTGACCGCGATCTGGCCTCAAGCCACCTGCGGGAGGGAGTGTGGGACGGATGGCGAGCCACGAGCGGGACGCCGTAACGGCCAAGCTAGCGGCCGACGGCTCCGGAAACGAACTGTGGGGAATCGCGGTCTACTACCCGCCCTGGAGGGGTTATGTCAACTGCTATGCGCTGCTGGGCAGCCCCGCATCTGCGCAGGGGGCGGCGGCGAGGCGCAGCGCGGTCATGATCGACGGCTGCCGGCCAGAGCACGCGGCGGCGGTGGGCAGTGCTCTGGCGCGACTGGGAGTTGAGGAGCAGGATGTGGGCTGGTTTCTGGCCACCCACCGGCACGTCGACCATACCGGATACGCCGCTCGGGCGACGGGGGCGCGGCGGCTGATGCACGCGAGCGATCTGGCAGAGGCGCCGGAGGAGTTGGCGGCGCTGTTTGCGCCATACGGCGCTGCCGCCGCTGATGCCCCTGACCGGATCGCCCTAGAGGATCTGTCGATGACCATTATCCACCTCGGGCACCATACGCCCGGCTCCGTGGCGCTATATCATCCGGCGACGCGGGCGCTGTTTGTTGGGGATCACGTCTGTTTTCCGCGCCACCGGCTGCCGGATGACGGTGGCATGACCGTGCCGGCCGAGAGCATGCGGAGATATCTGCGGGGCTTCGTAGCGCGGTGGGCCAAGGCTCCGCGCGGTACCACGGCACGATGGGGCTCACTGGAAACCTTCTTCGCCGGCCTTCGGCAGCTCAGCCAATGCGACGCCGAGCTGCTCTGCACCGGGCATGGGCCCGTGGTCAGAGGGGATATCGGGGGGCTGCTGGCAGAGCTAGCCCTGGACGGTAGCGGGTGCGGCCGCGGGGCCCGGCTGGGGTAACGGGCCGAATCGGCCGCACCCGCTACCGTCCAGGGCTTGGTGGACGTCGGTCGATCGGCTCCAACCGAGGGTGCGGCCGCGGGGCCCGGCTGGGGTAGCCCTGACTTCTGACCGGGAGTCGCAACTGCCGGATTCCGGCAGCCCGAGGCACGGTGATTGCCCATATCCGACAGTCAAACCTGATGACTCGTCTGTTTTCGGCAATCTCCCGGCTCATCTGCCGGAATCCGGCAAACGGAGCCGCACTGTCTGCCCATTTCCGACGACCAAACCCCACAAGCTTGTCGATTTCGAGCACACCCCTGGCTCAGGAGCACCGCCTGCCCAGTTCCAGCAACCTCCCGGCCAGCGGGGCCCCACTTGCCCGGATCGCCCCGCCACCCCCACCCCCATCCCCTCCCCGCGCTTATCCGAGCCATAATCACTGCTAATCGCCACGCTACTTTACACATTTACAGTACAGGTATACACTCAAGAAGCAGAGATTGTCGCACGTACAGCGCCGCAGGGCGGCGCTAACCAAATGAGAAGCCAAATCAGGAGCCAAGACCGCCAAGATCAGAGGTGATCCGGCCATGACCTTTCCCAACCGCCTAAAGCGCATGCGTGCCAACAGCGGCATGAGCGTGCGTTCGTTGGCCGAGCGTATCGGCGTTTCACCCTCGTTTATCTATCAGCTGGAGAAGGGCGAATCGGCCCCCTCCTTTAGCACACTGCGCAAGCTGGCCGATGTGTTTCACTCGAGTATTTCGGTGCTCGTCGAGGACGAGGTACCCGAGGATTGGATCATCGTCCGCCGCAACCACCGTAAGCAGCTGTTTACCGGCACGGACGGCTACCACGCCGAGCTGATGCTGTTCCTTGGCTCGCGCGCCAAGCGCATGCAGCCGATGATCGTCCGGCTCGACCCCGGTGGGACGATGGACGAGCCGGTGTACGATCACCAGCGCGATGACTTTCTGTACGTATGCAGCGGCAAGGTGGAGGTTAGCGCCGGCGACCGGACGCACCGGCTCGAGGCGGGCGATTCCGCGTACTTCACGTTTGCCGAGCCGACCCGGATTCACAACCCCGGCGACCAGGCGGCGGAGCTGGTTTGGGTGGTTTCACCTACCAGCGCCGAAGCCAGCAAAAACTGAGTCAACCAGCGCCCACACAAAACAGCAGTTGACGATGGATGAGGGAGGACGGTCATGAACGAGCGGAGCTTCGCCAAGGTCAACGAGATCATCGACAAGTGGGAAGGCAAGGTCTCCAACCTGATCCCGATCTTGCAGGGGGTCCAGGAGGAGTACCGCTACCTGCCCGAGGAGGTCTTGACGTACATCGCCACCGCGCTGCGCATGCCGCCGGCGACCGTGTACGGCGTGGCCACCTTCTACGCACAATTCTCGCTGCAGCCCAAAGGCAAGTACGTCATCAAGGTCTGTGACGGCACCGCCTGCCACGTGCGCGGCTCCGATCAGGTCCGGTATCTCGTCCGCGAGAAGATTGGCCTGCCAGAGGGTCAAGATACCTCTGACGACCTTCGCTTCACGGTCGAGAAAGTCGCCTGTCTCGGCGCGTGCGGTCTGGCGCCGGTCATGACCATCAACGACAAGGAAGTGCACGGGCAGCTGACGCCCGAGGCGCTGGAGATCGTGCTCGATGAGCTGCTCCGGCGCGATGACGCCGCCGGGGAGGTGCGCTAGGCACATGACGACCAAGACACGTTGCACTAGGCTCAAGCTTGATCAGCTCGCGGCCTACCGGGAGGAGTGCCGCAGGGGTTTCGAGTTGAAACCAAACCAGATCGTCGTTCTCGTCGGTGTCGGCACCTGCGGCATCGCCGCCGGCGGCCAACCGGTGATGTCTGCCGTCCAGGCCGAGCTGGAGCGCCAGGCCGACACGATCGAGAAGCAGGACCTGGACATCGAGGTTCGCGCCACCGGCTGCGCCGGGATGTGCGAGTCTGAGGTGCTGGTCGAGGTACAGCGCCCCGGCGAGCCGCGCGTCCTCTACGGCAAGGTCAAGCCGGACGCTGCCAGGCGCATCGTCGCCGAGCACGCCGTCGGCGGCCGGCCAATCACCGACTGGATCATCGACGAGGTGCGGCCCGGCGAGCAGCCGATTCACACCCACGAGGTGTACGACAAGCAGTATCGCATCGTCCTGGAAAACTGCGGCCTGATCGACCCCGAGAGGATCGAGCACTACATCGCCCGCGACGGCTACGCCGGCCTCGAGCGCATGCTCGGCGGCATGTCACCCGTCGAGGTCGTCGGTGAGGTCAAGCAGTCCGGCCTGCGGGGCCGTGGCGGCGCCGGCTTCCCGACCGGGCTCAAGTGGGAGTTCGCGCACAAGGCTCCCGGCGACAAGAAGTACATCATCTGCAACGCCGACGAGGGCGATCCGGGCGCGTTCATGGACCGCAGCCTGCTCGAAGGTGATCCGCACGCGGTCATCGAGGGCATGCTCATCGGCGCTTACGCGATCGGCGCCGACGAGGGCTACATTTACTGCCGCGCCGAGTACCCGCTGGCCATCGCCCGCCTGCGCGTCGCGATGGAGCAGGCGGAGCAGCTTGGCCTGCTCGGGCAGGATATCCTCGGCACCGGTTTTTCGTTTGAGCTGCACATTAAGGAAGGCGCCGGCGCGTTCGTGTGCGGCGAGGAGACGGCGCTGATGGCCTCAATCATGGGCGAGCGCGGCATGCCCCGCCCCCGGCCCCCGTTCCCGGCGCAGCGCGGTCTCTGGGATAAGCCAACTAACATCAACAACGTCGAGACCTGGGCCAACGTGCCGCGGATTCTGGCGCACGGCGCCGGCTGGTTTGCCTCAATCGGCACCGAAAAGAGCAAAGGGACCAAGGTCTTCGCTCTGACCGGGCGCGTACGCCGCACCGGCCTAGCCGAGGTGCCGATGGGCCTGACCCTGCGCGAGGTCGTGTACGACGTCGGCGGCGGCATCCAGCACGACCGCACGTTCAAGGCGGTGCAAATCGGTGGCCCGTCCGGCGGCTGCCTGCCTGAGAGCCTGCTCGACACGCCGGTGGACTACGACAGCTTGGTGCGGGCCGGAGCCATGATGGGTTCGGGCGGCATGGTCGTCGTTGACGAGCAGACCTGCATGGTCGAGCTGGCGCGCTACTTCATGACCTTCGTTCAATCGGAGTCGTGCGGCAAATGCGTGCCGTGCCGCGAGGGCACCAAGCAGATGCTGGCCATCCTCGAGCGCATCGTCGCGGGTAAGGGCGAGCCTGAGGACATCGACCTGCTCGAAGAGCTGAGCTCGGTGATCCGGGACGGCTCATTGTGCGGCCTAGGCAAGTCGGCTCCCAACCCGGTCCTGACGACGCTGCGCTACTTCCGGGACGAGTTCGAGGCGCACGTCATCGACAAGCGCTGCCCGGCCGGAGTGTGCAAGGCGCTGCTCCATTACTCGATCGACGCCGAGAAGTGCCGCGGCTGCACCCTATGCGTCAAGGTCTGCCCGGTGGGCGCCATCACCGGCGAGCGCGGCAAGCCGCACCAGATCGACCCCGAGAAGTGCATCAAGTGCCAGGCGTGCTTTGAGAAGTGCCGCTTTTTGGCCATCCGGGACTAACGGACCGTAACGAGAGAGAGGGATACACATGGCGACACTGACCATCGACGGGCAACTAGTCGAGATCGGCGACGAGAAAAACCTGCTTGAGCTGGTGCGCAAGGCGGGCATCGACTTGCCGACTTTTTGCTACCACTCCGACCTCTCCATCTACGGCGCGTGCCGGATGTGCATGGTCGAGGATGACAAGGGAGCGCTGCTCGCGGCTTGTTCGACGCCGCCGGCCCCCGGCATGTCGATCCGCACCAACACCGACCGCACCCGCAAGATGCGGCGGATGGTGCTTGAGCTGCTGCTCGCCAACCACGAGCGCGACTGCACCACCTGCGACCGCAGTGGCAAGTGCAAGCTGCAGAGCCTGGCGCAGGAGCAAGGCATCAACCGGGTCCGCTTTGGCACCCGGCAGGAAGTGCTGCCGGTCGACACCACGAGCCCGTCGATCATCCGCAACCCCAACAAGTGCATCCTCTGCGGTGACTGCGTGCGCATGTGCCGCGAGGTTCAGGGCATCGGCGTGCTCGACTTCGCGCACCGCGGCTCGCGCACAACGGTCGGACCGGCGTTCGGCAAGGGCCTGACCGAGGTCGACTGCATCAACTGCGGCCAGTGCATCGCGGTGTGCCCCACCGGGGCCCTGACGGTCAAGCCGGAGATGGAGAAGGTCTGGCGGGCGCTGCACAACCCCAAGAAGACCGTGATGGTGCAGGTCGCTCCGGCCGTGCGCGTGGCCTTGAGCGAGGAGTTCGGCGGCAAGCCGGGCGAGATCAGCACCGGCAAGATGGTGGCCGGCCTGCGGCGCCTCGGTTTCGAGAAGGTGTTTGACACCACCTTTACCGCCGACCTGACCGCGGTAGAGGAAACCAACGAGTTCATCGGCCGCCTCCAGACGGGCGAGCGGCTGCCGCAGTTCACATCGTGCTGCCCGGGTTGGGTCAAGTTCTGTGAGCAGTTCTATCCGGATCTGCTGCCTAACGTCTCGTCCTGCAAGTCGCCGCAGCAGATGATGGGCTCGATTGCCAAGCGGTTCTACGCCAAGGAGCTCGGCAAGAAGCCCGCGGACGTCTTCGTGGTCTCGGTGATGCCGTGCGTGGCCAAGAAGTTCGAGGCGCAGCGGCCGGAGTTCACGTACGACGGCGAGCGCGAGGTCGACGCAGTGATCTCGACGACCGAGCTGGCGCAGTTGCTCAAGCAGGACGGCATCGTGTTTGACGAGCTGGAGGACGAGGCCTTCGACCAGCCCTTCGGCCTGGTCAGCGGCGCCGGCGTGATCTTCGGCGTCAGCGGCGGCGTGGCTGAGGCAGCCGTGCGGACCGCGGCCGCCAAGCTCGGCGCCAACGTCGGCAAGGTCGACTACAACGAGCTGCGCGGCTACGACGGCGTGCGTACCGCGACCGTTAAGCTCGGCGATGTGGCAGTCCGCCTGGCAGTCGTGTCCGGGCTCGGCAACGCCGTCAAGCTGATCGAGGCGGTTCGTGACGGCCGCGAGTCGTACGACCTGATCGAGGTGATGGCCTGCCCCGGAGGATGCGTGGGCGGCGGCGGCCAGCCCTACCCCAACGACGAGCGGGCGCGGCACATGCGCGGCGCCGGGCTGTACCGGAGCGACAAGGTTACGCAGTTCCGCAACCCGCTGGACAATCTGGCCGTGCAAAAGGTGTACCGCGAGTGGCTCGACGGCCACGACAGCCACACCTGCCACGAGGTGCTGCATACCGAGTACCACCCGCGGCGCCGCATCGACGGCAAGGAGATTCGCGTGAGCAAGCAGGCGCCGGATGCGGAGCCGCTGGAAGTTGCGGTCTGCGTCGGCACCGGCTGCTACCTGCGGGGAGCGTACGATGTGCTGGCCCGGTTCGGCGAGCTGAGCGTGCGGGAGGACGTGGCAGGCCACGTCAACCTCAAGGCGACCTTCTGCCTCGAGCACTGCGACCAGGGCGTCAGCATCAAGGTCGGCGACAAGATCGTGACCGGCGTCAACCCGGGCAACGCCCAAGAGGTGTTTGACCGCGAGGTAGCAGCGCAGGTGCGCTAGACCTGCCTCGCTAGGGGCGCCGGAACAGGCTAAACACACAGAGAGACACGTCAGGGGGAGTCCGGTATGGTAACGGTGCAGATTTGCGTGGGCAGCTCGTGCTTTCTGCGCGGGGCTCCCGAGGTCATTGACCGGCTCCGGGAGCTCGTGGCTGCCCACGAGCTCTCAAGCCAGGTAACCCTCAAGGGTTGCTTCTGCCTAGAGGAGTGCACCAAGGGCGGCGTCACCATCAAGATCGGCGACGAGTTGCTCACCGGCGTCACGGCTAAGGATCTGGACGAGCTGTTTGGCACGCGGATCCTGCCGGCGGCGAGGAGGTAGGGACGATGGCTGACCGCGCAACCGAGTACATCCAATCGATCGAGGCCAAGTGCCGTGACTGCTATCTTTGCCTGCGGTCCTGCCCGGTTAAGGCGATCCGCCTGGAGCCCGGCGAGGGGCGGCACGAGCTGCATGCCCGGGTGATCGACCAGCGGTGCATCCTGGACGGCCGCTGCGTGCAGGTGTGCCCACAGCGTGCCAAACGGCCCCGCCTTGACACCGAGCGGGTTAAGGCGATGCTGGCAGAGGGCGGCCCGGTGGCGGTGAGCCTGGCGCCGTCGTTTCCGTCGGCGTTTGCGGCAGATCCCATGGTCGTGCCGACTGCGTTGCGGGAGCTGGGTTTCGTCTACATCCAGGAAACCGCCATCGGCGCCGAGATGGTCGCAGCCGAGCACCGGCGGCTGGCGGAGGAGTCGGAGCACACCCTGCTGACGAGCTCCTGCCCTGCCGTGGTCAACCTGATTCAGTGCCATTACCCAGAGGCGATGCGCTATCTCGCGCCGATCGTCTCGCCGATGATCGCCCACGGGCGGTACCTCAAGAGCATCCTGCCCGACCACAAGGTGGTGTTCATCGGCCCCTGCATCGCCAAGATGCACGAGGCGGAGAGCGACTGCGTGGCGGGGGCGATTGACGCGGTGCTCACCTTCGAGGAGCTGGCGGACTGGCTCGAGGAGGAGGGCATTGACCTCGACGGGCTGGCGCCCGGCGGCTTTGACGGCATCAACCCCAACTGGGCCAGGCTCTTCGCTGTGGATGGCGGCACGCTGCGTACGGCGGCCTTGGACACCGACGTGCTAAGTCGCAGCACGCAGGCGGTTTCGGGGCTGGAGCGCTGCAAAGAGATGATTGAGCATCTGCTCCGCGGTCACGATGAGATGCCGCGGTTGATCGAGATGGTTTCCTGTGAGGGCGGCTGCGTTGCCGGGCCGGTCAACACCAGCCCCGACGACGTGTTCTGGCGGCGCCAGCGCGTGCTGCGGTACGCGGAGGCGCGGGCCCGGCAGGCCGCGGCGGAGCAAGAGGACCGCGAGGGCGAGGACGGACTACCGGCGGTGGATCTCAAGCGTGAGTACGAGGACCGGTCGATCCACCTGCCTCAGCCGGACGAGAAGACCATCCGCGAGATCCTGGCCCGGTCGGGCAAGCACAAGCCCGAAGACGAGCTCAACTGCGGCTCATGCGGGTACGACACCTGCCGCGAAAAGGCCATGGCCGTCTTCTGGGGCTGGGCCGACCCGGAGATGTGCATCCCGTACATGCGTGAGCGGGCCGAGTCCATGTCCTACACGATCGTCGAGTCGACGCCGAATGCGATCTTCGTGGTTGACCCCGACGGCACCGTGACGGACATCAACCCTGCGGCCGAGCGCCGGTTCCGGTTGACGAGGGACGAGGCACTGGGCCGGAGTATCAGCGAGTTCATGTCCCGGGATATATTCGATCGCGTCGTCGAAACCCGCGAGCTGCTCCGTGACGAGGTCTCGTTCCCCGACCTCGATTACACCGCGCGGCGGACAGTATTCTGGGAGGACAGCCAACGCGTCGTGATCGCTATCCTTGCCGATTGCACGGACGAGAAGCGGCACCTCGACACCGTGCAGCAAATGCGGCACCAAACCCTTAACAAGGCACAGGGCGTGATCAACAAGCAGATGGAGGTAGCCCAGAAGATCGCGGGCCTCCTCGGTGAGACGACCGCCGAGACCAAAGTCCTGCTAACTCAGCTGATGCGGATCATGCGGGACGAGAGCGGAGGCGACCAGCCCAAGTGAGCGCACTGGCGCGTGAGCCCGAGCTCCGGGGCGAGCTGTTCTTCGAGGTTGGCCAGAGCCAGCTCAACAAGAAGGACGAAGAGCTCTGCGGTGACAGCATCGCGGTCGCCGAGTCGGATGACTCTCTGATCATCGTCTGCTCGGATGGCCTCGGCAGCGGCGTCAAGGCCAGCATCTTGGCGTCCCTGACCTCCAAGATGGCTTCGACGATGCTGCAGCAGGGGTGCACGATCGAGGACGTGATCGAGACGCTGGCTCATACTTTGCCGGTGTGTGAGGTCCGTGGGCTGGCCTACAGCACCTTTAGTATCCTGCAACTGATGCGCGACGGGCGCGCATACTTGGCGGAGTATGACAACCCGGCAGCTTACCTCGGAAACCGCGGTAAGCTGCTGGAGATCCCACGGCGCGCCCGCGTTATCGCCGAGCGCGTGATCCGCGAGTCTTATTTCCAGCTCAAGCCCGGCGACTGGGTATGCCTGATCAGTGACGGCGTGTTGCACGCCGGCATCGGGGGGATCTGGAACCTCGGCTGGGGCTCCGAGCGCATCGGCAGCTTCCTCGAACGCGTCGCCGGCAAGGGCGAAGAGGCGAGCGCCGCTGCGGAGGAGGTCACGGCGCTGGTCAACAAGCTGTACAACGGGCGGCCGGGCGATGACGCCAGCGTGGTCTTTGTGCGGGCGCGTCAGCCCCGGTGCCTCAGCCTGCTCTTCGGCCCCCCCAAGGATCGCGCGGACGACGGCGAGATTGTGCGTCGCCTGATGGAATGTCCGGGCAGGCGCGTCGTGTGTGGTGGCACGACCGGCAACCTGGTGGCGCGTGAGCTCGGCAAGACCATCCGGGTCGACCTCGCCTCCATGAATGAGAAGGTGCCCCCGACGGCCTTCATCGACGGCATCGACCTGGTCAGCGAGGGAATGCTCACCGTGTCTTACGCGGTCGACATGGTTAGGTCCGGCGTCCGGCGCCACGACCTGGCCTTCCGGCGCGACGGAGCAAGCCGCCTGGCGTTGCTCCTGTTGGAGGGCGACCGGATCGACATCATGGTCGGCCGGGCGCTCAATCCGGCGCACCAGAGCCCAGAGGTGCCGCTCAGCTTAGGTCTCAAGAACAAGGTGGTCGAGGACCTGGTGCGCGCGCTGGAGCAGCGCGGGAAGGTTGTGCGGGTGGAGTACTACTAGCACGCGATGCGCCGACGCCGCTCTTGCCTCATTGGCGCGGGGAGGGTCCCAAACGCACCAGGATCATGTGGTAACCGGGGCCAGCGGCCCCGCTCCTCCTTATGACCCGGGGCCAATCGCCCCACACTCCCGGAATGGGGCCCTCAGGCCCCACGCGATGCGCTGCGCCAATGAGGCAAGAGCGGCGTCCGCGCATCGTGCCCCCCAGATAGTGTGTCCCCGGCCCACTCTGGGAAGGATGATGGTTGCCCCGGAGCCGAAATGGGGAATGGGGAATCGCCCCGGAATGAAGCACTTGGCACGACCGAAAGGAGCACATGGCATGAGGCGGCTGTACTCAGGCGAAGGCTTGTTGGGGCAGTTCATGAACCTCTTCGTCCCCGACCCGATCAGCTCCAAGGTGATCCCGTCTGATATCCAGGAGGCTGTCGTTACCCACCTCGGTGGCGACAAGCACAAGTGGTACTGCTTCGTCCCCAGCGCCGACGGCGCTCTGGTGGCCGTTGATTTCGAGAGGGCTGAGCCCGAGCCTGCGGGGCGATTCCTGCACGTCGGCCTATGGAAACCTGCGGACGGCCCGACTCTGGTTCCAGCGGTTGACATCACGGGCCCGGTCCGCTTCGACAAACCCTACGGCTGCCACCTGGCTACCGAGGCGGCTACCGGATCCTTCGACACACCTTGTGACCCGGACCAACCGTCTTCGGTGCCGGTCCAGCCCGCCGGCGGATGGGTCTGGGATCGCCGGGCCACTCTGGTCCTCGGCATCACCCGCGACGGCCAGGAGGTAACTGTAGAGCCGCGCAACGGCTGTTGGCTGCTGGTGCCGCCCGATGGCCTCGCCGGCGAGTGGCGGGAGTTTCAGGTCAAGGATCGGCTTCGCCGGGTGATCTACGGCCGGGAGCTTTAGCGCTTGCTGCCAGAGGATTAATAGATAATAACGTCCAAATACCTCAGGCAGAGACAGCATAGATACAACGCACCAGCCTGAGGAGGTCTAAGTCAATGGACGATATTCATGTCCTGGTCGGCGGGGCAGCCGGCCAGGGCGTCGAGACACTTGCCTACCTGCTCGCCAAGACTCTCGCCAGGACCGGCTACGGCGTCGCGGCTACGCGCGATTACATGTCACGCGTCCGCGGCGGGCACAACTTCTCGCGGATCCGGGTCGCCCACGATACTCCTTGGAGCTGCCGCGAGCGGACCGACCTGCTGATCGCGCTGGATACAGAGACCTACACCCAACACGTCGGCGAGCTGGCCGAGGGCGCCAGGGTGATCTTCGATCCGGATGTCGTGACCCTGCCCGAGGCCGAGAGCCGCGGCCTTCCGGTCCGGCTTGCGGCGCTGGCCCGCGAGGCGGGAGGAGCCGTGATGGCCAACACGGTCGCCGTGGGCGCGGCGCTGCGGGTGCTCGGGCGCGACCTCTCTCCAACGCGCGCCCTGCTGGCAGAGCTGTTCGGGGACAAGCCCGGCCTGCCGGAGAAGAACGCCGATGCGCTCCAAGCCGGATACGATGCAGCCGAGCCGAGTTGCTCATCAGACTCAGGATGCCCGCGGCTGGACGCGCCCCGGGAACCACTCCAGGAGCGCCTCTACATCGAGGGCAACGATGTCCTGGGCCTCGCCGCCCTGGCCAGCGGCTGCCGCTTCGTGGCCGCGTACCCGATGACACCTGCCACCGGGATCGTCAACTACCTTGCCGGCAAGCAGGACCGGTACGACATCGTCGTTGAGCAGGCCGAGGATGAGATCGCCGCGCTCAACATGGTTCTTGGCGCCTCCTACGCGGGGCTACGGTCGATGACCGCGACTTCGGGCGGAGGCTTCGCGCTGATGGTTGAGGCGCTGTCCCTGGCCGGGATGACGGAGACGCCCGCGGTGATCGTCGTCGGCATGCGCCCCGGGCCGGCGACTGGCCTGCCGACGCGCACGGAGCAGGGCGACCTGGCCTTTGCGGTGAGCGCGGGCCACGGGGAGTTTCCGCGTATCGTCACCTCGGCCATCTCGCTGGAGGACTCCTTCTACGGGCTCAATCGCTGCTTTGACCTGGCCGACCGGTTTCAGATCCCGGTGATCATGCTCAGCGATCAAAACTTTGCCGACACTGCGCGAACCATTCCGCCGCTCGACTTCAGCCGCCTGACGCACGACCGGCACCTCGTCCAGGACGAAGCCGAGCTAGAGAGGCCCTACCGCCGATACCGCATCAACGAGTGCGGCGTCTCGCCACGCGCCCTGCCCGGCCGCTTCGCCGGCGAGACCGTGCTGGCCGACAGCGACGAGCACGACGAGAGCGGCCATATCATCGAGGACTCCGAGACGCGCCGGGCAATGACCGACAAGAGGTTGCGCAAGTTGCTCTCCATCGACGAGTATCTGGCCGAGCCGGTGGTCTACGGCGACGAAGAGCCCCAACTGCTGCTGCTCGGCTGGGGCTCAACCTACGGCGCCCTGCGCGAGGCGGTCGACATGCTGGCGTCCACCGGCCTGAGCGTGGGCCTGCTGCAGTTCACCGACGTCTGGCCCCTGCCCCAGGCTCGCCTGCGCCGCGCAATGGAGTCCTGCGAGGTGAGCGTCTGCGTGGAGCAAAACGCCACCGGGCAGCTTGCCGCCCTGATGCGTAACGCAGCCAGCCTCGACCCCGATCACCTGATCCTCAAGTACGACGGCCGTCCGATCAGCGCGGACGAGATCGCCCGGGAGGTGCTCAACTATGTCTAGCCGCACCCACCAGACTCTCCTCACCCGGGAAACGGCCTGGTGCCCCGGATGCGGCAACTTCGCGATCCGCGACTCCCTGGCCCGCGCCATCGTCCGTTTGGAGCTGGCGCCAGACCAGGTGCTGATCTGCTCGGGCATCGGCCAGGCCGCCAAGATGCCGCACTACCTGCGCGTTAACGGTTTCAACGGGCTGCACGGGCGAGCGTTGCCGCCGGCCATCGGCGCCCGGGCGGCCAACCACCGCCTGCGGACGGTGGTGGTTTCCGGTGACGGCTGCACGTACGGCGAGGGCGGAAACCACCTCCTGCACACCATCAGGCGCAATCCTGACATCACCCACATCGTGCACAACAACCAAATCTACGGGCTGACCAAGGGCCAGGCGAGCCCAACCAGTGAGCTGGGCATGCTCACCAAGGTGCAGACGGGGGGCGTCGTCGCCGAGCCGCTCAACCCGCTGGCCCTCGCTCTGGTCATGGGGGCGGGGTTTGTGGCGCGGTGCTACGCGGGCCAGCCGGAGCACCTTGCGGACGTGATCGCTGAGGCGATCAAGTTCCCGGGCTACGCCCTGATCGACGTGTTGCAGCCTTGCCCGTCCTTTAACAAGCTCAACACCTACGCCTGGTACAAGGAACGGGTGTCGCTGGTGGAGGACAACGACCGTACCGATTGGGACCAAGCCCTAACGCTGGCGCGCACGTGGGGCGAAGAGATCCCCCTGGGCGTGTTCTACGCCGTGCCGCGCCCTACTTGGGAGTCGCACTGGCCGGCCCTCGCGGGCGAAGTGCCGCTGGCGTGGCGGGACTTCGATCCGATGGATGTTGCGGCGGAGCAGGACGAGTTTAGGTAATCTCGGGTTGGCCGTTGCCGTCTCTACGGGCGCTGCGGGCGACCCCGGCGGCACGCAGTAGCTGGTGCAGGTCGTCCAGGGTGCCTTCGAAGTCGGCGCCGGTGGGCCCGGGCCGCCGCTGGATGCGGTAGGCGGTTTCGAGGAACGTGACGATACCGAGCTCACCGGCGACGAGGTCCTCCTCCACGTCGTTGCCGACCATCAGGCACTGGGAGCCCTCGCGGCCGACAAGGTCCAAGATCTCCTGGTAGTAGCCAGCCTGCGGCTTGCACCAGTGCATCGTCTCGTAATCGGTGACCAGAGCCCAGGGATACTCGTCGACCTCGGCCCAGCGCATCCTCTCCAGCAGGGCGATACGGGGGAAGACCGGGTTGGTCGCCAGCACCAGCTGGTAGCCGGCGGCGACGGCATGGTCCAGCACGCGCCTGGCCTCAGGGCGGACGACGGTCAGGCTGCGCAGCTTGCCAAACTCCTCCCGGTAGAAACGCTCGAACACCGGCTCCCACTCCTCGCAAACCAGCTGAAGCGCTGGATAGAACGCCGCGGCGAAGACATCGGCGTTGGTCCGGCGGTGGTCCGTGCTGACCACCATCTCCTCTGTGGCCGCTAGCAGGTGCCCGACAAAACGCTGCGGGTCAACAACCTCAGCCGCAGTCGCGGCCACGGCGCGCAGGTACCGCGGCAGGAAGACGTCAAGGTCATTGCCGAGCAGGGTACCGTCCAGGTCAAACAGCAGCGTATTAACTTGTCGCAAGCGATCGCGCACTGGCATCAAGGGTCTCCTCTGGGGCCGTCCTGACGGTACGGTACAACGGAGTGACGTGTTCGATGCATCCGGCGGCCGGCCCTGCCCTTTGGGGGGTCCGGGGTTGTCTGGCGGTCCGGGGGGCGTGTTGTCTGGCCGTCCGGGTGGACGTGCTGTGCGTATTCGCCTAGCCCTGGGATGGATATTGGGCGGATGCGACGCACCTCGCCGCCCAAGCTGTGCTCTGGAGCATAAGGCGGTTTGCCATTGTGCATCTGGGCACAGCCTGTGGCAGAACGTTGTGTCAGATGACAGCACCCGGCCTGAGCACCTATGCCCTATCGCATACCCCGGATTCCTATTGTGTTTGTTGACATAGCCCACGGCGAGTCATTGGGCCAATCCACCGCATACGGGCGCCCAACCTATGTCAAACAGCACAACACCCCGCCCCAACCACCAGCCGCAGCGGTTTCGGTGAAAGATAGGGAACCAACCCATCCCAACCTCCGTCAACAGCATCGGGAGGTGTGACCATGAAGTCCAGACTTTCACTGCTGATCCTTGCCGGCCTGGTCATTATGGCCTGCACCGTAGGTTGGACGCAGCTACGGGCATCGGCACGGGGATGGGAGCCCGGGGATATCGACCTCGCGCTCAACGTCACAGTCGACAACAACAGCGTACTAATGACTCTGGTCCTGACCAACAACGGCACCAAGGATGCTACGTTCCGGTTCCGGTCGGGGCAGCAGCACGAGCTGGTGATCCAGCAAAAGGACGCCGGCGGCAAGTGGGTCAAGGTGTGGCAGTGGTCCGATGACATGATGTTCACCGAGGCGCTGACCAGCATCACGCTGGAGCCTGGCCAGTTCGAGACATTCACCGGTACCTGGGAGGCCGAGCAGGCCGGCGAGTACCGTGTGATCGGTACGATGCTTGACCGCAACACCAACCTGGAGGCGCAGGCGACGTTCACGATCGAGTAGACGCCCGCAGGCGCTCGCGGGGGTAAGGCCGTAAGGTGGGCCCGGGGTGACCCGGGCCTGCGCTTTTACTCCTTGCGGGCCGGCCTGCTTTCCTGCTCGCCAGGCTCCCCGGCCCCCCGAGCCTTCTCCGCCCGCTCCCGCCGCTGCTCCATCATCACGGCCGCCCAAGGGCCAAGCCGCATAATCACCATTGCCAGCGCCGTGACGACGATGAAGTCGACGTATCCTACCTGGAAGTAGCGGGCCACGGCGATCACGATCATTGCCGGCACGGTCCACGGCAACTTGCCCCGGGAGTCCTTCATCTTGTGTTACCTCCTGTCAGCTCTCTACCTTCTCAAGCAGGCGCCGCGTCTCATCCGCCAGGTCCCAGCTCGCCACCCTTAAAACCGGGCGGAAACCTCTCTCCCGCCACCCAACAGCCAGATGCGCGCAGTCAACCAGGCTGTCATCGTACGCCCGCTGCGCAGCGCGTCCGCCCACGAACCGGAAGCCCCCTACCGGCCGAACCTGCGCCGCCTGCCCGATCGATCGGCCGGCGCGCGCCAGGATCGCCGCGAACTGCCCCGGGTGTGTCACGACGCCGCCACGCGGCAGCAACCGCGGCGGCAGGCCGGCAGCCTCCCAGAACTGTGCGAAAAACTTGGGCTCCCGGCAGTAACTGCGCAGCCGGTCCACGTCGTAGCCGTGCTCAATGACCCCAGCCAGGCGGTCGAGCGAGCGCAGCCGGTACGGCGAGAAGTGCTCCGGCGTGTCAACCTCCACGAGGCATGGTCCGAACGGCGGGTCGGCGATCACGCCATCGATGCCGGCGAGCAGGTCACGGTCGGCCGGCCAGCGCGCACGGGCGCCGCCAAACTCCTGCATCAGCAATCCTAAGGTTGCCCCTACCGGATCCTCCCCGAGCCCGAGGTCCCAGTGCCGGTCGGGCAACCGGAGGCCCAGATCAGAGAGGTAGGCGGTCGCGGCGCCGCCGTCGCCGTTGTAGAGCACTTGGCCGGGCAGGCGGTGCGCGAGGGCGCGGAAGTAGGTTTCCTCTAGAGAGATGGTCGCCCTGTCGTCCAACCCGTCACCTCCAACCCAGTCGCCGCAATGCCGCATACGCGTGCCGCCTCAGACGATTCGCCGCCGGGCGGCATGGTTCTTGCGTGCCGTAACGAATACTTGGCCACACCACGCCCGGGCTATGCACCGGACGCCGGCCGACCACAAACGAAGGGGGGCTCCATCAATGACGGGGATGCCCAAGCGCACACTTGGACGGACCGGGATCGAGGTCGGAGTCATCGGCCTCGGTACCGAATACCTGCTGGAGCGCACTGCCGCCATCGAGACGATCCGCGAGGCTCTGGACCATGGGGTTAACTTCTTTGACGTGCTGATGCCTCAGCCGGAGTACCGGGACAACATGGGGGCGGCTTTCCGGGACCGTCGCGACGAAGCCATCCTCACCTGCCACCTCGGCGGCGTACTTGAGCGCGGCCAGTGGTCGGCCACACGCGACCCCGCGGTCGCCGAGCCCTACGTGGAGGATTGGCTGCGCCGCCTGGACACCGACTATGTGGACATCCTCAACATCACGTGCGTCGACAAAGTCAAGGAGTACGAGACGATCATGGGCCCCGGCGGCATGATGGAGCTGGCCGAGCGCCTCGTACGCCAGGGCAAGGCGCGCTACATCAGCCTGTCTGGGCACGAATCGGATATCGCGTTACTGGCCGCGGAGAGCGGGCGGTATGACGCCTTAATCCAGGGGTGCAACATCAAGTGGCCAGTGGCCAAGGTCGGTGACGCCTGCAGTCGGCTGGGTGTCGGCCTAGTCGCGATGAAGCCGTATTCGGGGGGCGAGCTGTTCCATCCGCCGTACTCCGGATTCGTGACGCCGGTGCGCGCCCTGTCCTATGTGCTGGCTCAGCCGGGCGTCGTCACCGTGATCCCCGGCGCCCGCAATGTCGAGCAACTGCGGGACGCCCTGCGCTATGTCACGGCAAGCGATGAGGAGCGAGACTTCACCCGGATCACGGGCGACAATCTCTCCGAGCGGCTACGCGGCACCTGTACCTCGTGCAATCACTGCCTTCCCTGCTCGGCCGGCATCCCCATCGGCGACGTCATGGCGGCGTACCGTGGCCTCGGCTGGGGACTCTCCTATGCGCCGGATATGGCCCGCAACCTGGCTGACCAGCCGGCGCGATGCACCGCATGCGGCGAGTGCATGACCCGGTGCCCATTTGCGGTCGACGTCCCGGCCGAGATGCTCAAGGCAGCGGCGGCCTTTGCCCCTTATCGCGCCCCGACCGAGGGCTAACAGCGCGCACCCGCTCCAGTAGGCCCTGAACCGCCGGGACCGCGACGTCCCGGCGGCGGGCCTCGGCCACCAAGGCTCCGCAGATGGCGTCGATCTCGGTCTGCCGTCCACGCTCGATATCCTGTAGCATGGAACAGCGATTGGTCGCCGTGGCCCGGATCACCCGTTGCACCTCGGCCCACGGGTCGGTGTACGGCAGCTCGATGCCCGCCGCGCCAGCCAAACCCTCGACCTCCGAAACCACATCCTGCATCAACCGCACCGCCGCAGGCTGGTGCAACAGCTCTCCATTGGCCACCCCTAGCAGTGCCCCTAGCGGGTTAATCGCCGCGTTGATCAGCAGCTTGCCCCAGAGCAGCGGCAGGGGGTCGGGGTGTGCCGAGGCAGCGATGCCCGCCGCACTGAGCAGCCCGGCTGCCCAGCGTGCGCGGTCGAGCCCGGCTGGGGCCCACGGCGCGATGGCGGTCGCCCCCAAGCCGCCGTGCCTGACGACACCAGGGCCAAGCAGGGTTGCCCCCTGCCCCGTCGTGCCCGCAAGCAGGCGGGACGGCTCGACAGCCGCGGCCTCCATCAGGGTCTCGGCGTTGCCAAGGCCGTTTTGCAGGGTCAGGACGGGCGTATCTGCCCCGCAAAGGGCAGGTAGGCTGCGTGCCGCCGCAGCAGTATCGTAGGCTTTGACGAGGACGAGCACCAGAGCGTAGCCGCCGGCGCACGCGGGCTCAGGCATCGTCGCGGCGCGGACCGGAACATTGAGCTGGCGGCCGTCCGTCTCCACGAGGCGCAGGCCCTCCCGGCGGATCGCCTGGATGTGCTCCTCCGAGTTGCTGATGAGCAATACCTCGTGGCCCGCGAGCGCGAGACGCCCCCCGAGAATCGACCCGAGCGCGCCGGCGCCAAGCACGGCGATCCGCGAAGAGCCGCAGGCGGGCGGCTGCGTGGTCACCGCCGCAACAGCCCTGCGCCGACGAGGCGCTCACGCAGCGCTGCGGCGTCGACGTGGCCGGGGCCATAGCTGTGCTCCGGACCCGGGAAACCGCCAGACGTGACCTCGTCCGCGTACTGGGCGAGTGCGGCGCGCGCCGCCCCGCCAAGATCGGCATACTGCTTGACGAACCTGGGCCGGAAACGCTCAAACAGGCCCAGCAGGTCGTGCAGGACGAGGACCTGGCCGGTGCAGTCGGGTCCGGCGCCGATGCCGAGCGTGGGGACATCGAGCGCCTCAGTGATCATGGCTGCAACAGCGGCGGGCACCGCCTCGACGACGATGGCGAACGCCCCGGCCTCCTGAAGGGCTAGGGCGTCGCGCACGAGCGCCTCGGCGGAGTCCAGATCCTTGCCCTGAACCCGGAAGCCGCCCAGCTGCGCCAGGCTCTGTGGCGTCAGGCCGATGTGGCCCATCACCGGGATGTTGGCGGCCGTCAGAGCGGCGACCGTCGGCGCCATGCGGCGCCCGCCCTCCAGCTTGACGGCGTCCATACCTGCCTCCTTGAGCATGCGCCCGGCGTTGTCGAGGGCTCGCTCAGGTGATACCTCATAGGACATGAACGGCATGTCCCCCACCCTGAAGGTGAGAGGTGCGCCGCGCGTAACGGCTCGGGCCATCACCAGCATCTCTTCCATGGTGACGGGCAGAGTGGTCTCGTAGCCAAGGGTGGTCATCGCGCCGGAGTCCCCAACCAGGATGATGTCGATGGCCGCATCCTCGATGAGGCGCGCAAAGGCGAAGTCGTACGCCGTGACCATGACGAGGCGCCGCCCGGCGCGGCGGCGAGCGATGATGTCGGGGACCGTCAACTTGGTGCGGCGTTGCGGTGACGCCGGGCGATCCACGGTTGTGCCCTCCTGCTAGCGCTGGTAGGATAGTTATCCACAGACCACGCGGGAAATGATGGAATCTCGATAGGTTTCGATTTCCAGGCAGGAAATCCTCCTGGGCAAGGTGATTGGGCGGCCCATGGTGGGGATGACCCTGATGGCGATGCGGCGAGGGTTTGGGCGATGCCGGCGAGAACCCTGCGCCCAAGTGTGGTGCACGCACAAGCGAGCTCAGATCGAAGTAGGTGACAACATCAGATGACTTCCCTCAGGGATATCAAGCGGCGGATTGCGGAGCGGCGCGAGAAGCTCGGGTGCGCCGTCGAGGTCATCCTCCCCCAGTTGGCGGACATGGGGGCCCTTAAGGTTGTGCTGTTTGGCTCGCTGGCAGAGGAGCAAGTCGACTCCAGCAGCGATCTCGACTTGCTGGTCATCATGCCGGATCGTCTGCCTGGTAAAGACTGGGTGAATATGATATACTCGACTGTAGATCGCCCAGTGGCAACTGACTTCCTGGTCTTCAATCAGTCTGAGCTGTCCGCCGCTCTACCTGCCAACTCGCTGCTGCGTGAGATTCTGAGGTCCGGGAGGATCGTCTATGAGAGACCTCAATGAGGCCGCCAGATGGCTGACACAGGCCGCCGATGAGTATGCCGACGCAGAGATGCTGCGCCAGATGGGCCGCTACTACCTAGCGTTGTTCCACTTTCAGCAGGCTGCAGAGAAGGCACTCAAAGCCTACCTAATTGCACAACTCGGCGGCCGTGAGGTTTCCCGCATCCACTCGGTAGGCGAGCTTGGCCGGATAGCCGCGGAGATCCAGCCAGACTTCCTTGCGGTGTCAGGCGCCAAGCAACTTGATGCCTACTATGTGCCTACCCGGTATCCCAACGGCATTCCAGGCAACGTACCGTCCAGGTTCTACACCGACCCGGCCGAGGCCGAGAGGGCCAGCGATCTCGCAGGCAGCGTCGTGAGATTGGTGCAGCGGCTCATGGCAGACGGCTAGGGCATACTCCGCCCAATCTCATCCTCTACCTGCCGCCTCAGACGGCCAAACGACAGCGGCCCAGCATCTCCAGCCACCGCCAGGTACCCCTTGGTTAGGTCCTCCACCGTCGACTCCAGGGCCAGCATGAACTGCCCGTAGGCAAAGGATCGCCGCGGGTCCTCCTGCTCCTTGCCGTACACGGCCTCCAGCAACCCCTCGGTCATCTGATCCAAGGCGTATAGCTTGATGTGCAGCAACTCGTGAACGACCAGCTCATCGAGATTGTCCGTACGCGGCTCCTTGTTGATCAGCAGCACCGCCTTGCGGTCGTCGAGGTCGATCTTGACGTCGCCGGACTTGCGCCATCCTGGCGGCCCCATCTCGATGCGGATATCCCAGTCGGCCAAGCGCAGCAGGGGCTGCCAGCGATCCAGGCATCTTTGGACTTGGTCACCTGTCACCGTCATCCTCAGCGCACCTCCTCCGATGTGCTCCGGGCATCAAGTTGCGCCAGGGCGACCGATGCCTCAACCAAGCTCTCGTTATGGGGACCGTAGGCAAAGCGCGCCCGGATCCCCTCCCCCGCAAGCACACGCGGCAGCCATAGCCTGCTATCCTGCCACATCTGGTCGTACGGAACCTCATCCCGCCGAAACCACCGCGGTACGATCTCATCGCTCTCCAGGGGTAGTCCCGACCAGCGCTCCACCAGGAACGCATGCACGACCTGGCTCCAGGCGGGTCGGTACGGAAACTCAAACGTGACCTCCGCGACATACAGGAGGTCGCCGGGGCCGGTGAGCAGCCCGGTCTCCTCACGCAGCTCGCGGACGGCAGCCGCGACGATGGACTCGCCCGGCTCAACCTTGCCACCCGCACCACCGTACTTGCCCCGTCCGAAGCCAATCTTCTTCTTGCCCAACAGCACCTCGCAAATGCCTGCATCACGGCCTCCCGCGCGCCGCACCGGGAAGCACAGCGTGCGCACAGCCCCTACGGGCGTCTCTATGCCGTCCTCAGCCAACCTACACGCCTCCCCCGTCAGCGGCAGGATGATTGTCCCAGGTTTGCGCCTCCGGGGCAAGCAGCGGTTGGCAGTTGCATCGGCGAGGGTGATGCCGTAGACTACACCTGTAGGTTTGTTCGCTTGCGAACGTTCAGGCCCGAACGAAACCTCAGGAAGCTCTTCTACCAGGAGGGAGCTGCAACCTCAGATGCGCGAGAGACTCGAAGAGCTCGACCGCCTTTGGCGGAGGATCAACCACTCCATAATGGACACCATCCGGCAGACCGTGCACGAGCACAGCCTGCCTGCCCCCTTCCGGGGCGTGATGGGCGGCCTTATGCGCAGCCCCGGAGTCACCGTCAGCGAGTTGGCCAGGCACACGATGATGGCCAAGTCCCATGTGTCCAAGACCGTGGACCGGCTGGTTGAGCTGGGCTTGGCTGAGAAGAAACCCGACCCTGCCGACCGGCGGCTCGTCCGCGTGTTTGCCACCGATAAGGCGCACGAGGAGTTCCGGCGGATCCACGCCCGTGTGCTGGCGCGGTGGGCGGTGGTGGTTTCGACGATGTCCGAGTCCGAGTCCGACGCGCTGATCCACGGTCTGCGCGGGCTGGATCGCGCGATGTCCGGCCTGGCCGAGGCCCCGGCGCCGGCCGATGCCCCCCCTGCCCCATCCAAGGAGGTCCGATAGCAGTGCTTAAGCTGTTGCGCTACCTTCGCCCGTTTGCCTGGCCGGCGTTGGTGGTCGTCGCCTTGGTCGGCTTTCAGGCCTATACCCAGCTCTACCTGCCCAACCTGATGGCCGAGATCGTTGACAAGGGCATCGCCCGCAACGACGTGCCGCTGATCTGGAGGGTCGGCGGGCGGATGCTGGTGGTTTCGCTCCTGTTCGCTGCGGCAGCGTTGCTCGCCGGATACCTGTCCGCCCGGGTGGCCGGAGGCTATGGGCGCGATCTGCGTAGCTTGGTTTTCTCCCGCGTGAGCAGCTTCGGACTGCAGGAGTTTGACCAGATCGGCACTGCCTCTCTGATCGTTCGCACTACTAACGACATTACGCAGATGCAGATGGTCGTGCTGATGGGCATGCGCATGGTCCTTTTCGCGCCGACGATGGCGATCGGCGGCATTTTCATGGCGATCTCGCTCGACCCTCAACTGTCATTGATCCTCGCGGCCGCGGTACCGCTACTGCTGCTGGCGGTGATCATCGCCGGCCGCAAGGCCTTGCCCCTCTTCCGTTCGGTGCAGATCAAGCTTGATCGGCTCAACCTGGTACTGCGGGAGAACCTGACCGGCATCAGGGTGATCAGAGCGTTCGACCGCACGGAGTATGAGATCGGGCGCTTCGATGACGCCAACCGCGACCTTACCGGCACGGCGCTGCGCGTTAGCCGGCTGATGGCGGTGATTATGCCGTTAATGATGTTCACCATGAACCTGACCATGATCGCCGCGATCTACCTCGGCGGGTACCGCGTGGATGCCGGAAGGCTCGAGGTTGGGTCGCTGATGGCGTTCATCCAGTACGCGATGCACATCATGATGTCGTTCCTGATGATGTCGATGATCTTCGTGATGCTGCCCCGCGCCGCAGCCTCCGCCGAGCGCATCAACCAGGTGCTGGAGATTCCCCCTTCGATCACCGACCCGGCCGAGCCCGTGGAGCCCCTGGAGCGGCGCGGTGAGATCGCGTTTCGGAATGTGACGTTCGCCTACCCCGGAGCGTCCCGGCCGGCCCTGGAGGACGTCTCGTTTACTGCGCAGCCCGGCACCGTGACAGCCATCATTGGCGGCACCGGGTCGGGGAAGTCGACGCTCGTCAGCCTAATCCCGCGCTTCTATGACGTCACGGGCGGCAGCATCGAGGTGGACGGGGTAGATGTCCGCCAGATGACTCAGGCCGAGCTGCGGTCGCGGATCGGCTACGTGCCACAGCGAGCGGTGCTCTTCTCGGGCACAGTTAACGACAACATCCGCATGGGTGACGAGGCGGCACCGGAGGAGCAAGTGCGGCAAGCAGCGGCTATCGCCCAAGCCAGCGATTTTGTGGGCCAGATGGCCGAGGGCTACGATTCCTACATCGCCCAGGCGGGCACCAACGTGTCGGGCGGGCAAAAACAGCGCCTGTCCATCGCGCGCGCCGTCGCCCGGCGCCCGGCGATCTACCTCCTCGACGATTGCTTTAGCGCCCTGGACTTCCGGACCGACGCCCGCCTCCGCTCCGCCCTCCGGCAGGAGGCACGGGACGCGACGGTGCTCGTGGTCGCGCAGCGCGTGAGCACCGTGATGGACGCCGACCAGATCATCGTGCTGGACGAGGGACGCGTCGTGGGAGTCGGCAAACACCGCCAGCTTATCCAGACCTCGGACGTGTACCGTGAGATCGTGCTCTCGCAGCTGCCAGAGGAGGTGGTCGCGTGAGCGGCCCTGGTAGCCCCGGCGCACGCGGTGGCAGTGGCATGAGTATGGGCAGAGGGGGCTTCGGTCCGGGAGGTGGCTTCGGGCCACGGGGCGGTGGCCACCGGTTTGGCATGCCCGCCGAGAAACCCCGTGACTTCCGCGGCACGCTCCGCCGCCTGATCAAGTACCTGGAGCCGCACCGTAGGCAGATCTTCATCGTCCTGGCCTGCGCCGCTCTCAGCACGGTGTTTGCCATCGTCAGCCCGCGCATCATGGGCCGGGCGACGACCGAGCTGTTCCGGGGCCTGATGGCCAGAATGCACGGGCTCCCCGGAGCGGCGGTGGACTTCGGCCTGATCCGCCAGATCCTGCTTACGCTGCTCGGCCTATACCTGGTCAGCGCGCTCTTCAACTACGTCCAGCACTACACGATGGCGGGCGTGGCGCAGGCCACGGTGTATAACATGCGCCGGGACGTCAACCACAAGCTGGCGCGGCTGCCGCTGCGGTTCTTTGACACCCGGACGCACGGCGAGATCCTCAGCCGGGTGACCAACGACGTCGACACGGTCAGCACCACCCTGCAGCAGAGCCTGACCCAGCTGATTATGTCGGTCGTGACGATGGTCGGCATCCTCGCGATGATGCTGTCGATCAGCCCGATGCTTACGCTGATCACGATGGTGACCTTGCCGCTATCGGTGCTGATCACGGCGCAGATCGCGCGGCGCTCGCAGCGGTACTTTGCCGGGCAGCAGAAATCCCTCGGCGAGCTCAACGGCCACGTGGAGGAGATGTACGGCGGGCACCGCATTATCAAGGCCTTTGGCCGCGAGGCCGCGTCGCTGGCCAAGTTCGAGGAGAGCAACGGCCGCCTCTACGACTTCGCCTGGCGCGCCCAGTACGTGTCCGGCATCATCCAGCCGTTGATGGGTTTCATCGGCAACATCGGGTACGTGATCGTTGCCGTCGCGGGCGGCATCTTTGTCACCCGCGGCGCGATCACTATCGGGGACGTGCAGGCGTTCATCCAATACTCCCGGCAGTTCACGCAACCCATCGTGCAGACTGCCAGCATGGCCAACATCATTCAGTCGACGATCGCGGCGGCGGAGCGGGTCTTTGCCGTGCTAGACGAAACCGAAGAGATCCCCGACGCGCCCGACGCCGTCGTCATTGCGTCGCCGCGGGGCGAGGTGCGCTTCGAGAACGTCAGCTTTAGCTACACCGAGGAAGCCTCGCTGATCGAGGACCTCAACATGGATGTCCGGGCCGGCCAGACCATCGCCATCGTTGGACCGACAGGCGCCGGCAAGACCACTCTGGTCAACCTGCTGATGCGGTTCTATGACGTCGGCGAAGGGCGGATCACGGTTGACGGCGTCGACATCCGCCAGCTCAGGCGTAGCAACCTGCGGACGATGTTTGGCATGGTGCTGCAGGACACCTGGCTGTTTGGCGGCACGATCCGCGACAACATCGCCTACGGCAGGCAGGATGTCGACGAGGCTGCGATCGTGCGCGCGGCCGAGGCGGCGCACGCCGATCACTTCGTGCGAACGCTGCCAGACGGCTACGACGCCGTCCTCAATGAGGAGGCGTCCAACATCTCGCAGGGCCAGATGCAGCTGCTGACGATCGCGCGCGCCGCGCTGGCCGACCCTGCTGTGCTGATCCTTGACGAGGCCACCAGCAGCGTTGACACGCGGACCGAGGTACTGATCCAGGAAGCCATGCACCGCCTGATGCGGGACCGCACCAGCTTTGTCATTGCCCACCGGCTGTCGACGATCCGCGGTGCAGATCTAATCCTGGTCATGAATGAAGGCCGCATCATCGAGCAGGGCACGCACGAGGAGCTACTGGCAGCGGAGGGCTTCTACGCCGAGCTGTACAACAGCCAGTTTGCCGCGGGCAATGGTGCGAATGGGGAGCGGGCTGCGGCCGAGGGCGTGCCTTCGGTCGGCGGCGCTGAAGCGGGCGGCCGAGTCGTGGCGGGGTCGGCGGCAACACGGGGCTAGGCTTCGCGCGGTGCAGTATGTGTTGTGGCCCAACATTCGCTGTGAGCGCATGTTGGGCCACGATACTGCATTCCTAAGCGCATCCCTTGGGCTCAACATCCTCCCTGCGAGCACCCCTACCACCAGGGCTGCTCCGGGGAGCATCCTCAGGAGGGCTCGGTCAAGCGATAGCGCTTCGCTGCTCTCCAAGCCACTCATCCAACACCCGTACTAGCTCAGGGTGCAAGGGCTGGGTCGCGGCCCGCCTGAGCACCTCTTTGATGCGCAGCAACGAGCCGCCCGCATCTTGCTTTAGACCGTGGTCCATCCCCTCAATCACCTTGGCGCGCACGTTGCCCGCCGCGAGTTGCTGTAGCCGAGTCAGCTTGGCTGGATCGGCTTGGAGGTCGGACGAGCCTGTCACGGCCAGCACCGGGCACTCCAACCGTGTCAAGTCGGCGAGCAGGTCATACTGCAGGTGCTCCCGAAACCACTTGGCGTTGAGCGGCCTAAACTGCACCCGAATAACGTCCTTGTCTGTGTTGCACATTCTCGCCATGAGCTTGGCCGATTGCCGTTCGCCCAGCTGATCGACGCGGAGCGTCCGAGCCAGCCAGCCCTGTAGGCCCGCCTGAGCCTTGAGCTCACCGTATGCGATTTGCCGTTGCCTTGCGGTTGCCTCGCCCATCGTCTCGCCGCCGCCGGCAAGCAGGATCAAGCCGGCTACCGGATGCCGAGCGGCATATGCTGTGATAAGCATGCAGCCCTCACTGTGGCCAAGTAGGTAGATCCGCTCCGGGTCGATCGCCGGATGCGCTTTGAGGAAACCCACCCAAGCTCCTATATCCGCGACCAGATCCCACATGCCGGTGCGCAAGGGATCTCCCTCACTGCCGCCCACGCCCCGCTTGTCGTACCGTAACGTGGCAAATCCAAGCTCCGTTGCATGCCCGGCCAGGTCCCTGTACACGTTGAGCGCAATTCCTAGGTCGACAACCGTGCCGTCCCGGTCGATCTTTCCTGACCCTGCGACAAGCAGTAGGGCAGGCACTCCTGCGGCTGCCCCGGCGTCGGCGGGCAGCGCTAACGTCCCATGCAGACGAGCCTCGTCCGATCTGACCTCGACTCCGTGCTCACGAACCAAGTTACGCATCCTCCTTGGCTGTAACGGTATCCAGAGGTGTGGTCTGCTGGCCCCCCGGGACAGCGTCAGGTATCACCATGCTGGCAAAGGTCACGGTCCTGCGACCGGGACCAGGCTCATGGGCTGCATATCGCTCAGCCAACTCGAGGAATGCGTCCATGAAGCTCCGGTATTCGACCTCAGTCAGGTGCAGCTGGGCTTGACGGTACCTCACCCAATCCTTGGCTACGTTGGCGCCCGGTTGCCGAATGTACTCGGCAAACCGGTTGATCAAACCGGTCGTGTAGGTCATGAACAACCTCAGGTGCTCCTCCGGGGTTATGCGGCCTGCATCGGCCGTGGACAGCAGGCTGCCCCCCGCTGCGAGGGCATACACCCGCTCTGTCGTACCCCGCACCTGACGGTCCTCGACCACGTGGATCAGACCTGCCTCTAGCAGCCGGTTGATCTGGCGATACAGCGTGGCCTGGGCTACGTGGGGCAGCCGCTCCGCCATCTGCCCCGGGGTTAGTCGGCGTCCGGCGGTCAAGGTCTGCAGTATCTGCATGCGTACCGGGTGTAGGGCCACCTCGATCTGGGATGGGCCCAATGAACTTCCCTCCTCTTGCGCACAGGTACATTCTCATTATCAAGAATGATAATATTATCCCCCTGAGCAACTGTCAAGAGGATGTGCGTGGTTTTCGTGTGGAGGGCTTAGCTTGGCTCCCCTAACCCGCCAGTTGGTCCTAGGTCGGCTAAGCCGCCCACGACACTCAGATCTCGTATGGCGCCCGTAGCTGTCACTCCGAGGCCGGTCGCAGTGGTCCCGACCACGCTGTCGGCCGGCGCCGGGGCACCCAGCAAGTACCCCTGAGCGTACGCGATGTGCTCGGCAGCCAGGAGGGCGAGCTGTTCGTGGGTTTCCACGTGCTCGGCGATGACCCTGGCGCCGCACGCCCGCGCAAACTCGCTCACTGAGCGGATCAGCGCTCTGGCCCCGGGATTGTCAACGGCCTGCCGGATCCACTTGCCGTCGATCTTCACGTACTGCACCTGGAGCTCGCGAAGGTACTCGTAGCTGCAGTAGCCGTTGCCGAAATCGTCAATTGCCAACTCGCACCCCATCTCCCGCACGTGCGCAACCCAGGACCGGGTGGCGGGGAGGTTGGCAAGCGGCACAGACTCGGTGATCTCAAAAATCAGCCGGCGGGGATCGACCCCGGATCGAGCCACGCTGTGCGCTAGCTGGGCAAGGAGGGACTCGTCCGCGAGAGTTGCCCCTGACAGATTGACGGCCAGCCGGAACGTCGGCACCGAGCGCCGCAGGATCCCGAGAGCCAGCTGTACCGCGCGGAGATCGATCCGCGGCATCAGTCCCGAGTCGTGGGCCGCGGGAAGGAGAGCCGCCGGTAGAAGCACCTGCCCGCTAGGGTGGCGCATGCGCAGCAGGGCTTCATGGAAGGCGACGCGGCGGTCGGCGATGGTTTCGACCGGCTGGAGCCACAGCTCGAACCAGTTCTCACGCAACCCCTGTAGAATCAGGCGGACGGCGGCGTGGCGGCCGCGGAGCGAACCCTGGTAGTCTATCTGGTACTGGTGGATCCGGTTCTTTCCCTGGGCCTTTGCCGCACGGAGCGACTCGTCAGCGAGAGCGAGGCTATCCTCGAAGGGAATTGCCTCTGACAGAGGCGCCACGCCGATGCTGACAGAGACAATGTGATCGACGCCGGCCAGGCACTGCTCGCGCACCGCGGCCCGGATGCGCTCCGCCAACTCCCTGGCGCACTGGGGCCCGCAGTCGAGCACCACGGAAGCGAACTGGTCGCCTTCCTGCCTGGCGACGTGTCCCCTCGGGCCGACCACGCTGACGATCGCTGCTGCCACACGCTGCAGAATCCGGTCACCCTCGGCGTGCGAGTAGGCCTCATTGATGCTACGGAAGTTGTCGATGTCCACGAGAAACAGCGCGGCCTCGGGCTCCGGCCTCGCGTGCCAGGTGCAGATGTGCTTGGCAAACTCATACCGGTTGAGCGCGCCCGTGAGAAGGTCGTGCGTCGCTGCATACTCCAGCCGTGCTATCAGCGAGCGCCGGCCCAGGATCAGCAGCAGCGCCGCAGCCAAAAGCACGTACGGGAGGATGCTTAGGGCGGTGTTGACAGCAAGGGCACTCACCCACTGTGCAGCATCGACGTCGATGCCCAGCACTGCCAGCGGCTCGCCCGTAATGGGGTCGCGCACCGGGGCCAATGCCGATACCCAGGTGCCCCACGAGTCCGTCACGGGCCCCTCGACCAGACCGGCCCCGGAGCTGGCGCAAAACAACCCGACTAGTTCTGCCGTCGCATCGTTGTACGTCTGGCCAAACCACGAGTAGTCGGCCGACCCGGGTTCCTCGGCGTCGGCCAGGAAGACGACGTCATCGCCCCACAGCCCCATCAAGTACACAAAGCGGCAATCGGGGCCGGCCAGTTTGGCTAGGCGGAGCTCGTAGACGAGCGCGGCGCGGGCTTCGGCGTTGGCTGGTGAGGCCGGCGTGTTGAGCGCGTGGACTTGTGCCGGGTCAATCAGGCTGGCGATGGTGTTGGCCCGGTGAAGCAGCATTTCGCGGGCGCGCTGATCCGAGGCGCGTACGATGCTGCCGTTGGCGAAGTACACGACCACGGCAACGGCCAGCAGTAGTAGCAGCACATGGGACTCGCGCAGGACCTCGGCCAGCGCCAAGCCCCGGACCCCCGGACGAATGGACCGCACCCCGATGCCTCCCAAATCTTGCAGATACCAAGAGACTATCCGGGTTATCGTCCGTCGTCCGGGGGCACATGAGCGCCCACGGCCAAAATCACAGTATTGGCTGCTTGTTGCTCTACTCCCTGACCACGGGCGGCGGCTGTGGCGGACCCGGATCCTCGGCCCTGCCCGGGCCCTCGGCCTGCACGACGGTGGTCGTCTGCCCTGCCCCGAAGCGAATCATTCGCTCGGCCAGCTCAGCCAACCGCGCCTGCACGAGCCCGTTGAGCGAGTCGGCCGGATACCGTCCCTCTGCATCGGGCGCGCCGGCCGGCATCCCGGTCAGGAGCTCCAAGGCTTCATCGACCGTGGAAACCGCGAACACCTCGAACTCCCCCGCCTCCGCCGCTGCCACGACCTCGGGCCGCAGCATCAGGTGCCGGACGTTGCTCGCGGGGATGATCACGCCCTGCCTGCAACCGGGCTCCTTGGGCCCAGCCTGGGGCACACCGGGAGGCGTGGCCGGGCGATTGAGCTGGCAGGTGCGGAAGAAGCCCTCAACCTTCTCGTTGACGCCGCCGATGGCCTGCACCTGGCCCTTTTGGTTGATTGACCCGGTCATCGCAAGGTGCTGGCGGATCGGGACGCCGGCGAGGGCGGAGAGGAGCGCACAGGTTTCCGCTAAGGACGCCGAGTCTCCCTCAACCATCCCGTAGCTCTGCTCAAACACCAGCCGCGCCGATAGGCTGAGCGGAATCTGGCGGGCATAGCGCTCGGTGAGGAAGCCGCCCATAATCAGCACGCCCTTGGTATGGATCGGCCCACCGAGCCGCGCCTCGCGCTCGATGTCCACAACCCCTGCCCTGCCGAGGCCAACGGAGGCCGTGATGCGGGCAGGCACCCCAAAGGCCAGGTCGCCCATGCTCAACACCGACAGGCCGTTGACCTGGCCCGGCACCGCGCCGGCCGTGTCGATCAGGATGACGCCCTGATCGATCAGCTCGCGCAGGCGCTCCTCGATGAGGTTGGAGCGGTAGTGGCGCTCCTCTACGGCGCGCTCGATGTGGCCGCGGTCGATGTAATGGGCGCCTTCGTCGGCCGCATAGTAGTCGGCCTCACGGATCAGGTCGGCCACCGCCGAGAACTCGGCCGACAGCTTGCCCTGGTCGCCAGCGAGCCGGGAGCTGTGCTCAACGAGCGCGGCAATGGCGTCGCTGGCCAGGTGATGTAGCTGCTCCTTCTCGCAGAGCGTGCAGACAAAGGAGGCGTAGAGGGAAGTGTTATCGGGCGTGCGGTCCATCGATACGCCAAACTCCGCCTTGACCTTGAACAGCTCGGCGAAGTCCGGGTCGTACGCGTGCAGCAGGTAGTGCACGTAGGGGTCGCCGATCAGGACCACCTTGACGTCCAGCGGAACCGGCTCGGGCTGTAGGCTCTTCATGGCGGTCATGCCAAGGCGCTCGGCGAGCTCCTCGATGGAGATCTGACGCGAGCGCAGGGCCAGCTTGAGGCTGTCATAACTGAAGATGTTAGAGAGCAACTCCCGCACCGGCAGGACCAGATATCCGCCGTTGGCCCGGTGGACGGCGCCTGCGCGCAGCAGCGTGAAGTCGGTCGAGAGGGCGCCCATGTACGACTCCTTCTCGATCTTGCCGAAAAGGTGCGTGTACGTGGGGTTGAGCTCAACGATCACGGGCGCGCCCTGGGTGTTGGAGTTGTCGACCACCACGTTGACCTCGTAGCGGCGCATCCTCATGTCGCGCCCGGCGACGTCGCGGAGCTGGGGCGGGCCTTCTTCTTCGCCGCCCGACCGAAACAGCCGCAAGTTGTCGATCACGTCCTCGCGCAGGGCGGCGAGGTACTCGGAGGTGCCCTCGACGTCGGCGTACGCGGCCATGACCTCATCGACCAGGTGACCGATGGCAAAGGCGGCGACCTCGCGGTCCAGATTGGCGGCTGCCTCGGCGGCTTCTTTCTCGGCGGCGCGGGTTTCGGTGAGCACGGTCTTGAGGCGCGCCTCAACCTCATCGCGGCGGCGGAGCAGCTCGTCACGCTCCTCCTTGTCCATCGCGTCGATCTCCTGATCGGGCACGGGCTTGTCGTCGCGGATGGGGATGATCACGAAACCGGCCGGCGTCGCCTGAATCGCCATGCCCCGCTCCCGGGCGTACTGCGTGAGGGACGACAGCGCGTCACGGCGACGCGCCGACAAACTCTCCGCGATCTGACCCCGCCGCTCCGCGTACGGGTCGGCCTCAAATGCCTTGGGCAGGTCGGTGCGGATGCGCTCGATCAGCTTGCGTACGTCGTCGGCCAGCGCGCGGCCACGGCCGGCGGGCAGGCGGATCGCCTGCGGCTGATACGGGTCCTTGAAGTTGTTGACGTACACCCAGTCCGGCGGCGTCGGCTCGCTAAGGGCGGCGGCGCGCAGGTACTCGGTGGCGGCGCTGCTGCGACCGGTGCCGGGTGAGCCGGCGATATATAGGTTGAAGCCCCGAGCCTTGATCCCCAACCCAAACTGCAGGGCCCGCACCGCGCGCTCCTGACCGATGATGCCCTCGAGCGGCGTCAGTTGCCCGGTGTGCTCGCAGTTGAAGTCGGCGGGGTCGGCTGTCGAGCGGAGGCGGCTGGGCTCGATATGCAGGTGGTGCGACATTATGTAACCTCCTGGCGGTTTCGGCATTACGCGGAGGGTGCCGGCGGGCTCTCGCACCGCCAGCGCTGGCTCCGAGAGGCGCTGCCGCGAAAGATGTTGATGTACTAACTTAGTGCTAGCCTATTCCTTCGCGGCGGCTGGGGGCCGCGCCTGCCGGGAATCGCTCCGCAAGGCAGCCCAACAGCGGCCCAACAGCATTGTGTCCGGTAACGAGCGGATATCAACCCGCTCGCCAGCTGTAGTTGCGGTTATGGCAGGGCTCGTCTGCCTAGCGTCAAGGAAACGAGAGACGAGAGGGCGAACTGCCGGGCAGCAATGGAGCTGATGACAGGAGGCGGTAACGCATGGCGGCAGATCAGGGCCGGCAGGACACTCAGCAGCAGGCAGGGGCCCTTGCTCAACACTACGTGTGCACCCATGGCGAGGCGCGCGCCCTGATTGAGGGGCAGACGGCGTTCTGGGTCGCCAACTGCGGGTGCCGGGAGCAGCGGGGCGGCTGCAGCCGGTCGCGGATGGATGTGTGTTTGGAGTTTCAGACGACGACTGCGGCGAGCGGATCCGGACGCCGGCAGATCGACCGGGCGGGCGCTGATGCGATCATGCGGGAGGCGGCAGACAAAGGGCTGGTGGCAAGACCTTTCCGGGACAAGCTCGGCGTAGTCGAAGGAATCTGCTTTTGCTGTGACTGCTGCTGCGGTTACTTTGTCGATGCGGACGAGATATGTGACTTCGGGCCAAGCGTCGAAGCTACCGACCTCTCGCAATGCACCGATTGCGGCCTATGCGTGGACATCTGCTACTTTGGCGCCCGTGCCCTCGGCGGCGACGGCGCAATGAGCGGCCCGCTTGAGGTGCGGCGTGAGCAGTGCTATGGGTGCGGCCTCTGCGTTGATGTCTGCCCGACGGGGGCGATCAGCATGGTGGCGCGGGCGGAGACGTCGGCCTAGGCTCTGTACGCACGCCGAGGCTCACTAACTGGAGCTCAAAGGGCCCTCCCTATGGCTCGCGCTGGCAGAACACGGCCTCCTCAGCATCCTCGAGGAAGCCCATCTTGCGGTACAACGCCCGGGCGGCGGGGTTGTGCTTGCCGACGTAGAGCCGTACCTTCCATAGTCTAAGCTCGCGGGCCTTGGCGATTGCCACTTCGAGCAGGGACTCGGCCACCCCCTGGCGCCGGAGCTCCGGTGCCGTCCATAGCTCGTCGACGTAGATGAGCCCTACCCGCTTGTCGGGCTTGGGCATCAGCACCAGGCTGATCCATCCGACTAGCTCCCCTTCGATTTCGGCGGCGAATACCCAGAAGCCATCGCGGTCCGCAAACGCCAGCTCGTCAGACGTGGGTGCCGGCAGCTTGAGGGGATTGCGCTCGCCCGTGACCCGCCAATGGACTAAGCGCTGAAAGCGCTCGTAGTTGCCGGCACTTATTTGCACTAATGAGATCACTGAGCCGCTCACCTGCCTCTGGTCCTATGGTGACTCAGGATGTGGTCACAGCGCAAGTTACTAGGTACCCCAGCCTTGTCTCAGAGGGCGGCCGAGAGAGGCGTCGTCTCCCGCCGCTACCCACGCTTCCCTGCGTTGTCCACCCCATCCGCATACACGTGCATTGCCGCCCGCATAAACTCGGCCAGCCCCGGCTTGATCTCCTCGTAGTGCGCCCGGAACCGCTCATCCTCCACGTACATGTCGCCGAGCCCCCGAAAGATGTCCGAGGTCACCTCATAGAACCGGCCGATATACCGAAACCATCGCTCCATCACCGCCTGCACCGCCGCACCGCCGGCGCCCTGCCCCATTAGCGCCGCCGCATCAAGCTCGATCGCTCCGCCCTCAGCCAGCATGGCCTGCTTTTCGTGCGCGCTCATCTGATCGTACCTCCGGTATGACTCATCCACCCGCGCCTTACCCCACCGCTCGGTGGCCTCACGGCGCCACTCGTCGAGCTGCCGCTGGTCAAGCCCGTCAAACATACGCTCCTCGTCCATCTCGCATCCCCTTTCCCATGCGGCGAGCGTTTCGTCTACCAGGGAAACCATCCGGTCCAGGCGATCGCGCCTCTCCACCAGAAACCGCCGATGCCCCGCCATCGCCTCCCGCCGGTCAAACCCGGGGCTGGCCAGGATCTCGCCGATCTCCCGCAGTCCCAGGCCCAGCTCGCGGTAGAACAGGATCTGCTGCAGCCGCTCGAGGTCCTGCCGCGAGTAGACGCGGTAGCCGGCGGGCGTGGTTTCGGCGGGGTGAAGTAACCCAATATGGTCGTAGTGGTGCAGCGTGCGCACACTCACGCCGGCCAGCTCCGCCACCGCCCTGACCGTGTAGCCCATCAATGCTCGCCTCCGAAACAGGATGCTAAACTATGACGTAACGTTAGAGTCAAGTATTCGCCGCGGCACGCTTCTTGCGAAGTCACGGCTGCGGTCAATCAGCATGTTCTTTTGTCTGGAGGTATCTTGTTCTTGCGCAAGACTATCGGCATCATCCTGCTAACCGCATTGCTTCTCGGCTCGCTGACAGTGAACTACCTGCTCTATGGGCAGGCGAGCCGCCGGGTCAACACGATCACATTCGCGGACGCCAACTCACGCCCGACCTACTGGACCCTGCACCGGGTCGGCGAGGCTCACCGATATGGGCGCGGCGCTGGGATCAAGGTCGGCATCCTCGACACGCGCTTCGGCGCCGCCGAGCACGGGGCCTTGTACGCTGGGACGCAGGATTTCCTGGGGGATCCGGCCGCGATGCGCGAAGTTGCCCACCACGGGTACTTCATGGCCCTGACGCTGCGCGAGATCGCCCCGGAGTGCGAGATCTACGCGCTCGGCACGATGCACGGCGACCCGCGCCGCAAGGTTGACGCCATGGTGCAGGCAATCGATTGGGCGATTGCCAACGGTCTCGACGTGCTGACCTACTCGGGCGCGCCGGTCTCGGGCGAGCTGCGGGTGGCGCTGGACGCAGCGATCGAGCGGGCGGTTGCGGCGGGGGTGGTGGTTTGCTTCATCCACAACGACCACGAGCGCAACATCCTGCCGGATGGCCTGTTTGTGGGCAGCTCAGGGTACGGGCGCGAGCCGGATGTGCGCATCCTGCAATACGACTACAACGTGCTGTTCTCGGAGCAGTACCGGCGTTACGTCCAGGCCGGACGAGCTGGCGAGAGCGGCGACGCCATCCCCTACTTCTCGATGTCGTCGACGGCGCCGGCCCTCGGGGGCTTCGTGGCAATCCTCAAGAGCATTGACGCAGGGCTGGATCGCGACGCGTGCCTGGCTCTTCTCCAGGAAACCTCCTACACCACCCAGTTCTCCGGCCTGGCCCGCTTTGACCAAGGCGTGACGGCTTCCGGCGTAGTCGACGTCGGGGCTGCGGCGAGGCGGGCGGCGGGGAGGTAGGATCCAGAGATCAACTCGTGCGGCTGTGGCCAGGTTCCAGGCTTGGGTAAGGCTTGCCCGCCGGGTGGGGTCACAGACTCACCAGGGTCAGGCGGTAACCGGTGACGACGTCACCGCTCCGTCGTATGACCCGGTGAAAATCTGACACCTAGGGCAGGCTCAGGTCCCTCTGCCTGCCGGGTGGGGTCACAAACTCACCAGGATCAGGTGGTAACCGGTGACTACGTCACCGCTCCGCCGGATGACCCGGTGAAAGTCTGACACCCAGGGCAGGCTCAGGTCCCTCTGCCCGCCGGGTGTGGTCACAAACTCACCAGGATCAGGTGGTAACCGGTGACTACGTCACCGCTCCGTCGTATGACCCGGTGAAAATCTGACACCCAGGGCAGGCTCAGGTCCCTCTGCCCGCGGGGTGGGGTCACAGACTCACCAGGATCAGGTGGTAACCGGTGACTACGTCACCGCTCCGTCGTATGACCCGGTGAAAATCTGACACCCAGGGCAGGCTCAGGTCCCTCTGCCCGCCGGGTGGGGTCACAGACTCACCAGGATCAGGTGGTAACCGGTGACTACGTCACCGCTCCGTCGTATGACCCGGTGAAAATCTGCCCCACACTCTGAAAATAGGACCCCCACACCCCAAGCGATGCGCTGCGCCGCGCGCTGCTACCTGCGCCAGTTTCGCCCGATCGGGAACATATCCGCCGGGATGTTGTGGTACTCGAAGACGCTGAGGTCCGCCGGGCCCATGCCCGGGGCGTCGACCTCGAGGCACGCGCCTGCAACCTGGTCATAGTAGGCGTGGAAGTGCACCCTCGACCGGAACACCATGATGTCAAAGGCGTCAAAGTCTAGCCCAAAGGCGCGGATTCCGCCGTCGTCCAACACCTGATGGTTGTAGCTGGTGATCACGACGCGATTGCCGTCGCCGATGTCCAATACCGCCGACGGGCCGCACAGCGCCACGCTGCCCTTGCCCATCGGCCCCGTCAGCACATAGTCACCGACGCCAAGCCATTCAATGCCCCCCGTCACGTCCAGCGGCTCCCCGGACGCCTGACCCCAGCCGCCCAGCTTGAGGCTCACGGTTGCGCCGAGCCCGGCCTCCTCGCACAGCTTGACGGCCTGCCGGTCGTTCATGGTGGAGAGCACAGTGTTGGTGGCGCCGAGGCGCAGCAGCTCACGCATCACGTGCGTGCTGTCGCCCGTCCGGTCGGAGCCGTCTCCGATCACGACCGGGCGCACGCCCTGCCGCACCAGCTCCAGGGCCCGCCGTGCGGCCTCCGGAGCCTTGGGCACCGGCTTTCTGGCCAGCTCTTCGCGGCGTTCCCAGAGATAGGCGGAGATGTCGCGGGCGACGGTTTCGGCAAGAGCCTTATCGCCCCTCGTAACGACGATGATCGATGCCCCGGCATCCGGCACATCCGCATATCCAAACCCGTACGCAATCGAAGTGTAGACGATGCCCGGCTCGCGCCTCTCCCACTCATCGGCGCGGGCGCGGAAGTCCTTGGCGGGCGACGCCTGCGTCCACTGAAACACGCTCGGCGTAATGATTCCCGGCTTGCTGATCGCCATGGCCGGCCGGTACTCCCCCTCTAGGGTCGCCAGCATGCACTGAGCTGCCACGATGCCGGTATCGAGCATGTCGGTGTGCGGGTACTCCTTGCACACAAACACGGCGTCCGCCGCGTCAGTTAGCTCGTGGTCCTCGTTAGCATGCAGGTCCAGCGAGACCATAATCGGTACGTCGCCGACCGCCGCACGCACTCGCCGCACCATCTCGGCCTCCGGGCGCGGCACACCCGTCACCGCCATGGCGCCGTGCAGGGCGAGCAGCACGCCGTCGAGGGGAGCGGCGGCGCGGAAGCGCTCCACCATCGCGTCCAGGTACTTGTCGAACGCCTCGGTCGTCACCCAGCCGTGCACGCCGGCGAACGCGACCATCGTGCCGACAGGCTCGGCGCCGGCGGCGCGCAGCACCTCAAGATAGCCGTCGACGTACTCGCGCATGATTCCGCGGTTGCGGTTGATCACATCATCGTCCCAGAGGATGCCGTAGGCCTCAAAGTCCTCGACCTTGGTGGGCTCGTTGAGAAAGGTGTGCGTCTCGGTGGCGAAGCCGCCGATGCCGATGCGGAACATGTTGTGCCCTCCTTTGCGTCCTGCTGCTGCTGTGTCGCTATGCACGCCGCCGCCCCGAGAGATGCAGGTGGGTGATCGGTGCCAGGATTACTTCGCCCGGCGAAGCGCAAGGCCTGCTCCCCGACACTAGCCGCGCCTCATCCATGCTCGCGGCTCAGACGGCGGCCGCTCGGCGCATATTACCCTCAACACCTGCTCTATCCCAATACCGGACGCTGGAGGTCACGCGAATGCAGAGACGCAACGCACGGTTGTTGCTTGTGCTGGCCGCCTTGATCATTGCGCTGGCTGTTGCCTACATCCCATTCCCGGAGACGGCGCGCGCCCCAACCGCGCCTGAGGCCGTCACTCCCGCCCAAGGAGCAGTAGCGCGCAACATCATTATGATGGTGCCGGACGGGTTCGCATCGGCGCACGCAACGGTCGCCCGCTGGTACAAGAACGAGCCGCTACACATGGACGCAATCATGACCGGCGGTGTGCGGACGTACAACGCCCAGTCGATCCTCACCGACTCAGCTCCCGCAGCCAGCGCCTTTGCCACCGGGCACAAGATCGGCCGGCGCGCGGTGTCAATCCTGCCCGACGAGGTCACCGTGCCGGGTGTCCCGCCTGTCGCCCCAGGCGATGCGCTCCGCCCAGTGGCGACGATCCTCGAGGCGGCGCGCCTGCTAGGCAAGTCAACCGGCCTGGTGGTAACCCACCCCTTGACCCACGCGACGCCGGCGGCGTTCGCCGCCCATGCCCCGCGCCGCGGCGACATCGAGAACATCTCTGAGCAGCAGGTCTACGGAATGATCGATGTCGTGCTGGGGGGCGGGCGCGGCGACTTGCTGCCCGCTGACGAAGGCGGAATCCGCAACGATGGCGAGAACCTGATGCAGGTATTGCGCGACATGGGCTACACGGTCGTCGACAACCCGCTAGACTTGCACCGGACGCAGGCAACCCGGTTGTGGGGCCTGTTTGCGCCGGGCGCCATGGCGCACGACTGGGACCGCGACCGGGCCAAGGAGCCGAGTCTGGCGGAGATGACGCGCAAGGCGATCGGCATCCTCAGTCGAAACCCCACCGGTTTCTTCCTCATGGTCGAGGGCAGCCAAATCGACTCCGCCGCCCACGCCAACGACCCCCTCGGGGTGGTCAGCGACACCTTGGCCTTTGACGACGCCGTCGGGGTCGTGCTGGACTATGCGCGCAAGGATGGCAGCACGCTGGTGATCATCGCGGGCGACCACGGCACGGGCGGCATGAGCATCGGCCGCGATAGCGGGTCTGGAACGATGGCGTACGAGGAGCTGGTCGGCCCACTCAAGGCCGCTCGGATGACCGGGCGCGGGCTGGCAGGCAAGCTGGACGCCGAGCGCAGCAACATCCGGGAGGCCGTTCGGAGGTACTACGGCATCGACGACCTGACGGATGCCGAAGTCGAGGCGCTGCGCGAGGTTGAGCTCGGCCGGATCCAACGGGTAATGGGGCCGATTGTCAGCCGGCGGAGCAGGATCGGGTGGACAACGACAGGGCACACCGGCGATGACCTGTTCCTTTACTCCTACGGTCCCGGGCGTCTTGAGGGGCTGGTGGAGAACAGCGAAATCGGGCGAGCCATGGCCCGGGCCTTCGGAGTGTCGCTTGACGAGGTCAGCCGCCAGCTCTTCGTGCGGGCGCGGGAGGAGTTTGAGTCCCTGGGTGCCACTGTGGTCTGGGACGATGCAGACCCGGCCAACCCCGTCGTGGTCGCGACCAAGGGGAGAGTCCGCGCCGAGCTGCCCGTCAACAAGAACCTCATGTATCTCAACGGCGAGACTCATCGCCTGCCTGGAGTGGTGGTTGCGATTGCCGGCACGTCGTGGGTGCCGCGGGCGGCAGTCGAGCTGTTTGGCGCGGCGGCGGGAGGATCGGACCGCCCGCGCGACTGAGACTGGCGCTGCAAAGAGCAACCGAGTCTCAGCAAGGCGGCGCCGCCTTAAGCCCTGCTAGAGGTTACCTTCGGGCTGCCGCTGGCTATGTGTGTAATAGACACCCAGCGGCAGCGAGGAGGTGATCGTGATGCTGCAGCCCTGGCACCATGGCCGCCGGTTTCCGCCGTGGATCTTCTGGCCCTGGTTCTTCCATCATCGCCCCTTTCCGTGGTGGTGGTGGTTTCTGTGGCGGAGATTCTAGCAACTCGGCGGAGGGGGCAGGCCTAGGCAGCGCGCGCTTGATGGTTGGAGCGTCGCGGGGACGAGCGGGGAGAGCGTCAGCTCTCCCGGCTCGGCGAGCTGAGGCGTCTGCCTGGCTTTGGCGTTAGGGCGAGTTCGGTCGGCTAAGAAGGTAGAGCAAGGTCGGCGGCTCGCGGCAGCGGGGGCTTGCGCGCGGGATGGGAGGGCATGTATCCTAGGAGATAACTCCCATATCCTAGGAGGTGGCCGCCTGATGCGCATCCGCTCTGAGATAGTCGAGGCGCTGCTAAGGCAGGAAGGGCTGCGGTTCATGGACCGCTCGGTGTACCTATGGACGGCGTCGCTCCACCCGGGGAGTGTCAGAGAACTGGCTCTTGCGACCGGGCTGACCTGGAGATCCACTGCTGAGTCTTGCCGGCGGCTCGCGGCGGCGGGATGGCTACACATCAGCCGGGAGGCCGCCTTGAGCACCCGGCCGATCCCTCTGATCCCGGCCGAGGTACAGGTCCTCTTGGCTCAGCGCCTGGAAGCCGAGTACGCCCTGGCTCCCCACAAAGGCGAGTTCCTGATGCGCCAGTACCTAGACCTTTTGGTCCGCAACGACAACTACGTCGACAACGCGCGCCCCGACTTCCTGCAGAGCCCGCTCACAGGCTACCCGCTAGAGTACGACCGGTTTTACCTGCAAGGCATAGCCTTCGAGTTTAACGGCGCCCATCACCTCGGGCCCGGCCCTGGAGTTGACGAGGCTACCTACAAGGAAACCCGCACGCGCGACCTACTCAAGGCTGCCCTAAGCAGGGAAGCAGGCGTCGAGCTGGTGATCATCAAGGCCGACGACCTGTTGCCGGGCGCATTCGAGGCCCGCATCCCGTCCCACCTCCAGCGCAACGACGTGGCCGAGTCGGGCGCCTACTACCGCACGCTGGCCCGAATCGCGACGGCTTACGTGACGAAGGTCAGGCGCATGTCAGGCCGGTAGGTGGGGTAGGTCATAGGGCTGGGGGCGTCGGGTGCCGGGGTGTGGGGCGCTGGCGGCGTGGGGTGCGGGTGGTGACGGTGCTGGCGGCGTGGGGTGCTGGCGGCGTGGGGTGCTGGCGGCGTGGCATTGGCCCCACCCCATTGTGCTGATTGGCACAACTGAGCCGGACCAGTTGTGCTCCAGACCCCAATCAGCGCCCTCAGCATCTGTCGTACGACATAGTGGTCATTTCTATTGTGCTTTCTGACATAGCCCAAGGCAGTCCACTATGTCCTAAGGCAGCATCATCGCCCCAAACCTATGCTAAATGGCATAGTCCTTCCGCAAGTTGAGCTCATCCGCATAGCCCCGGGCTGCTCATTGTGCCGTAGGACCCAATAGCCACGCGAAAGCTGTGTCCAGTGACCCAATAGGCCCGCGATAGAGCCCAGATCGCCCCACTCTGACAGCTCAATCGCTCCCCCACGTAGCCCGCGACAGCCCAGATCGCCCCGATCGCCCCATCACCGCCGCCAAAACGCCGGCGTCAACACGGCGATCACCGCAAAAGCCCCAGGCGCCCGAGCAGCATCATTGAGGTTGAGGACATGCTTGCCCGACTCCGGGATCAGGACGTAGCTGGACATGGGCCCCACGGCGCCCAGGCCAGGGCCGATAGGTCCGAGCGTCGCAGCAACCGATGGCGGAGCGCTGACCGGGTCTAGGCCAAAGGTATGGAACGGACAATCAGCATCCACGCAAACAGACGATGGCGGGCCTTTACCCGCTATGCCGTTAGGAGGGAGCGGACGACGGCCATGACTACCGATAGAGCAATGACGACGGCACCAAGCGCTGCAAACAGCCGATCACGCCAACCGGACGGCTTGAGATCGCGCAAACTCGGCCGGCCACGCAGGGCTGCCAGAGCGCAGGCGGTCCCGGTCAGCAGGGGCACGACAAACGCCACTAGGCGGGGCCAGGACTCCCCCCGCGCCCAAAACAGGAAGAGCGGCGAGTAGACGGTCGCAAAGCTCAGCAAGAACAGCGCGTTGGCCACAAGCGTGGAACGCCTGCCCTCGACCGGGGCGAAGACGTCGCACAAGGCTCCGCCGGAGATAATCACGATGGCTACGGCGGTGATCCAGGGGGGCAATCCTATCCCTCCAGTCGGGGGGAGTGGTATTCGCCCGTCCATTATCCTAGTGCCCGAGGGATGGAGTCAACAGGTAACTAGCCCGGGCAACAGGCCGAGATCTAGGCCTCGCGCCGGCCCGCCAAGCTGCTGCGCGTCAGCCTGGGTGGAGTTCTCTACCCATCGTTTGATATCCTGAGCATGATAACTCGTACCCTTGCGTCAGGAGTGATCCCCATCGATCTCCACCGGCAGAGCCAAAGCCCCACGGCCGACCGACACGCTGCCCGCCGCGCCGCCCGCCACGCCCTCCAGCACTACCTGGGCTTTGGGGAGGACGCGGATGGAGCGGCGGAGACCCACACCGTCTGGTGCTTCACGGACTCGCGGCGGCGCTGGCTGGCGGAGGCGTTCGCCTCGGAAGCCGCCGAGCTGGACGTCGAGCCCTTTGTGGTCGAGCTTCCCGGCCCCGCATACGCGGCAGACCGCGGCCTGGACCGGATCCGCCGAATTCTCGGAGCCCTCGGCGAGCACGACCTGGTGATGTCGATCTTCGCGTGGGGCACCGAGCGCGCCGTGCCGTACTTCCGGGTGCTCCCCAACCTGCGCTCCCCGGAGGGCTTCACGGGCCGCTCGGCCGTCATTCGCCAGCGTTATCCGGATAAGGCGCTGCTCGCCCACCTGCTCACCGACCCCGGATCCGTCGAAACCACCCTTCGCCGCTGGCAACCGCTCGATCGCGCCGGGCGCATTCGCGTGACGGCGCCGGGCGGCACCGACCTCAGCCTTGAGCTGGGCGCGGCCGCCGTCCTGCCCTACCGCATCGGGCCTGGCTGCCGCCACGCCTTCCTGCCGCCATCGGAGATCAGCTTCGGAGTGGTGGCCGGAATGGCCGAGGGCGAGATCGTCGTGGATGTCACGGCGGGCGAGTTCGTGGTCGGCGGCGAGATTCGCGACGAGCTTGGGCGGGTGGATGAGCCGGTGCGGCTGACCGTGGAGCGAGGTTACATAACCGACATCGCGGGCGGCGACGTGGCGCGGCGGCTGGAGGCCTGCTTCGCGGGGCTGGGCCGCCCCAACCGACTGCTGGTGGAGCTGGGTTTTGGGCTATCGCAGGGCAGCCCGACGGGCCTGATCGGCCCGGACGAGTGCCTGCAGGGGACCTGCCATTTCGGTTTTGGGGATGACGGTTTTTACGGGAAGGTCAACCGGGCCGAGATCCATCTTGACCTGGTGTGCCGCGAGCCTAGCGTGACCCGGGGTTGAGCTGCCCTGAGCGAGAGAAGCTCCCTCGCGGCGCTGCCCCAGCCTGCCCTGCGGCGCTGGGCAGCGGCGGCCCGAGCAGTGCCCAGGACCCCGGCAACAGGCGGTGGACCAGGGTCGCCAACAGCCATGAGCCGAGAGTGACCAGGGCGAAGCCACCGGCGACGGCGAGGTGGTAGGTGGGCGGCGCGCCGCCGGCGCGGGGGATGATGTGGGTTTCCCATAGCATCAGCAGCACCGGATGGACCAGGTAGATGCCAAACGTAACCGCCCCAAACCCCGACATCGCCGCCAGCAGGCGCGGGCCGGCGCGGCGGCACAGGGCGCGGCCGACGCATACCAGCATGAGAAGCGACAGATACGTGTACGCGCTCCACGCGAGCTCGTAGAGCACCGGCGCGTGGACGGTGCCGAAACCGAAATGGCGGTAGTACAGCACGCTGTAGCCGAGGCCGGCGGCGGCCCAGAGCGCGGCGACGATATGGCTGGCGCGCCCCGCACGGCCGAGCGGCCGCTCCAGGAAGGCCACGAAGCGGTCGTAGTACAGCCCGGCGAACGCCCCCAGCCAGTAGTGCGAGAAGTACGTCAGCGCGATGCTGCTCTTGTAGGCGACCGGGGAGACGGAGCGCGCGTACCACCAGAACGCCCACTGCATGGTGATGCCGAGCGCGATCAGTTGCCAGCCGGAGCCGGGGCGCCGGCGGGAGTGGCTTTGGACCAGCCACAAGAACAGCGGAAACAGCAAGTAGAACTGCACATTGATGACTACAAAGTACAGGTGGTAGTACGCGTCGCCGTACAGCAGCGCGCGCCCCAATCCGCCGGCAGTCGCGGCGGCGCGGGCGCCGGCCCAGCCGTAGAGCTGCGTCAAGCCAAGCATGTAATAGAAGCCGGACCACACTAAGTACGGCAACAGGACGAGCGCCACGCGCCGCCGGAAGAATCGCCCCAACATGCCCCCGTCGATCGTCCGCTGACCGTAGTTGTAGAACAGCACCAGGCTGCTTAGGAAGACGAACGTGGTCGTGCCGATCTTGCCGAAGCGGTTGACCAGGATGTAGATCGGATACAGCGAAGAGGCCGGCGACAACTCCACCGCCGACGTGGCTGTCGTATGCACCAGCAGGACGCCTAGCATGGCCAAGGTCCTGACCAGGTAGACCTCCCGAATCCGTCCTTTCTGCTGCAGTCGGGTCACTTCCCCTCAAGTGACCCTTTACGGCGCCGGGCGCCAAGCATCCTAGCTAGGATGCTAACCAATACCTAACAGTTGGCCGACCGGCCTGTGCCTATGTCAGTCGAGCGGCGAGCTCAGGACAGCACTTGCCGCAGAAGCCCTACACCCGCCGCGTGGGTGGTGCTCCCTCGCGGCGCAGGCTCTCATAGAAGTCCACGGCGGCCTGCCGTCTGGCGCCTGCAATCGAGGCGGCGCGATCAGTATGGAAGATGCCATAGAGACCTTTGAGCTTGTACTCATACTCGCCAAAGAAGGTGTGCTCTGTCTCTCCTGCGCCCGGTGCATCCAGGCCATCGAGGACCGTCCCATCGTCACCCACCTGGTACAGCGGCACAGCGACAATGCCCTGGTATGCCAGCGTCCGGGCAATCCCCATCGCGCCGGCGACGTCGAGCTTATCCGCGTCAAAGAGAATCCTGGCCTCCCAGGTCGAGGGCCGCGCATCGCCTCGGAAACGGTGGCTCGCGATGCACTCCTGCACATGGCCCGCCATGGCCGCGGACCATCCGAGATCCTTCAGGAAGCGGTAGGCCATCGCCGCTCCCACGGCGGCATGGTCGGCCTCCGGGTCACTGTACTGGGCGTCCCTGCCGATATCGTGGAGCAGCGCAGCGGCAATCAGGACCACCACGTCCACCGGGTAGTCCTGTGCAATGTCCAGCGAATGATAGAGCACACGGTAGATGTGCTGCGGGTCGTGAGCGGCATCCGTCATGCAGGACAGCATGTAGCGCTCGATCTCCTCGAAGACGTCCTGTCGCATGTGGACATCCCTCTCTAACGTCTAGTAGTGATCGTCCCAGACCAGGTATCACGGCCTATCGCAAATGGCACAGGATGGCGTGCAGGAACGGAACTGCTGCTATCAGGGCAGCCAGGTAACACGCAGTAGACCGTCTGTCTCGAGCCTGGCAAACTCCCGGTCGCAGGTCACGAGCTCGGCACTCAGCTCCTGGGCGAGGGCCGCCGCGAAGCAGTCCGCAAACGCGATGCCTCCGTGCGCCTTGAGCTGGGCAGCGGCTCTGACACGCTCCCAAGTCGCCTCTGCCAGCTGGATCTTTGGGGTGTCCAGGATTGCAGCCTCGACGCGCACCGCCGCCTCTCGGCAGTGGGAGCGCTCGACGACGCAGAGGACCTCTCCCAGGTTGACCGCGCTGAGGTGCAGCTCGGTGCCGGTGGCGATGATCAGGTCCTCAACAAGTGAGGAGCCAGGCTCGTCCTGTAGATAGGCGAGGACGGCAGAGCTATCAAGGACGTAGCGGCTAGCCACGATATTGATCCTCGCGCTCCCTGTCTTGCCGGCGCTCTCGCAGCAACGCATTAGTTAGGCTTGGGCCGCCCGGCCTAAGCATCCCCCGCAGATCCAGCACCGGGTGACGCTCCAGGGGCTGCAGGATGATCGCCCCACCCTCCTCGCGCACCAGGAACCGGTCCCCCTTTTGCAGGTTGTACTTTTCCCGCAGCTCACTGGGGATTACCAGCTGCCCTTTGGCCGATAGCCGCACGATCATAGCTGTCCCTCGCAGTTGCCTTACTCAGATGATGTCTTACTTCTTTTAGTGTAAGACATGATGGCGCTGACAGTCAATGGTGCAGGTGGCGCGATGAGGCGACGCGGGTAGTTCCTGGCTGTATGCGTGGTTTTACGGCGCAGACAACACATCTGCGCAGAAAAGTCGCGCGGAGGGTGGCCTGGGACGCTTGTTTTCTCGGCCCTGAGCCGCGCGTGGGCCGCCTCTGCGGCAAAGTCGAGCCTGGACTCCCCCGCGGCGCGCGTGTTTTCCGCCCAGCCGCCCCGGCTCCGCCGCAAAAACACGCATAGCGCACGCCTCCGCCCCCAAGGCTGTGCAGAACCCACATGGATCATCAGATTCGCGGTGCCGGACGGCACCGTTCCGCCAGCTCCACCCCAGCCGCCTCCACAGCAACCGTAGCTGAGGGCGCTCACCAGAACGCCGCCACAAACTCCCGCGCCATCTGCTCCAGCAGCTCCAGGTGCTCCAACCCAGCCAGCCAACGCTGCGGGATCGCCGCCGCACCCAGATACGCGCCCAGGATCGCCCCGCAGATCGTCCCGGTGCTGTCGCTGTCCCCCGCGTGGTTGACGGCGGCGACGACGGCGGCCTCGAAGTCCTCTGGGTAGCGCAGCGCCGCGTAGAGCCCGATCGCCAACGCCTCGTCGCCGACCCATCCCTCGCCCAGAGCCCACAAGGCCTCAGTCGGCTCCGCGCCCTCCCCTGCCAGCTCCAAGGCCGCACGCACTAAGCGCAGCGTGTCATGGTCCAGCTCATTCGAAACCAAATCCAAAGTCGCTGCGGCGGCCTGGAGCAGGTCTTCGCCTTCGGTGAGCCGCGCAACCAGCGCCGCCAGAAACCCTGCCGGCCCATACCCCCCCGGGTGCCCGTGGGTAATCGCGGCGCTGGCCTGGCCCAGAGTGAATGCCTCGCCCGGCCGGCCGTGCAGGGCGAGCCCCACGGGAGCCACGCGCATCACTCCGCCGCAACCCTTGCTGTCGTTGAGGGGGCGGACGACGGCGCCTATCTGCCCGCTGCGGAGCGCCGAGAGGCAGGTGTGGCCGGGGGCGCGGCGCTGCGCAGGGTCGTCCTGGGTCTTGAGCCAGGCCACGTACTCGCGATAGATGGCGGCATTGACGCCCGCATAGTCACCCGCCCGCAAGCTTCGCGCGGCCCCAACCAGGCCGCGGGCCGTCGCAATAGTCATCTGGGTATCGTCGGTGATCAGGCCGATGCCATCCGGGTAGTCCGTGATCCCGCGCGGGCCATACCTCTCGAGGATCTCTCGGCGCGAGTAGATGAACTCAACCGGCCTGCCCAGCGCATCGCCCACCGCGCCGCCGAGGAGACAGCCGCGGACGCGGTCGAGGGCCTGGTCGTGAGGGCTCATGGCGGCACCTCCAGTCGTTGGTCGGGTGAGGTTTCGACGGAACACGGCGCCGACCTATGCCTTGACGGAGGGCCTCGCAGATCGATAACAGCCGAGGGCCCCCCGCCTCGCGGCGAGGGGCCCTCGCTTACCCAGGCCCGCGGCGGAGGCCTGCGGCTAACGGATGTACCCGCTCCCGACCAGATGATCCGCAATCACATCGGTCGGGATTACGAACTCGACCACGCCCATACATCCCGGCGCCACAGCGTACTCGTCAAAGACGATAACTAGCTCGCGCTCCTCGTTCATGTAGAATGTCTGGTCAGCGGCGATCTGCCTAAAGGCCCATGGATCGTCCGGGTTGGTGAAGAACATCACTTCCGGGTCATTGGCCATCCGCGTCTTCATCTGGGCCAGGATGCTGGCGCTGATCGCCCGAACGTAACCGTCATCCCGGAACAGGCTCGGCAGCGTGATCAACACCTCGTGGCGCAGGTCGATGGTGTCGTACTTGACGCTCTCCGTGCCTGAGGCGGCAATCTCCACCTTCCAGTGTTCGATGACCATCAGCTCTTCGGTGTGGACCTTGACCTTGTACCCCGCCTCCAAGGCCTTGTGGGCCAGCTGCCCCTCCTCGAGGCCGCCGATGCCGGCCACGAACTCCCCGTACATCTCGCGCGCCTTGGCCAGGTACTGCTGGTTGAGCCGATCCTGCAGCGCCGCGTCGGCGAGGCCGCTGATCTGGGGCACATTGATGTTGATGTCGTAGCCTTGGTCTCTCTGGGACGCTCTGAGGTTGGTGAAGGTCAGCACTTGGACGATCCTGCCCAGGATGGGCACGTTCTCCATGGTTGCCGCCAGCGCAGGCACGGCATTGACCGCGATGGTAAACAAGCAGACCACTGCAGCCGCAGCTACCAGCGCTCCGCGCAGCCTGCTCCGGAAGCTGTATGGTCTGATCCCGGCGCGCCGCATGGCGTCCTGGACCACGGTGTCTAATCCTTCTGGTATGGCGATCCTCTGGTACTGGTCCCTAAGCCGGGACAACTGCTGCACGCTTATCTGCTGATCACTCATCTGCTGCTCACTCATTCAAGTTACCTCCAGCCAGACTGTGCCGTCCGGCATGCTCCTCCGACAGCTCGAGCCTTAACATCCGCAGCGCTCTGTACAGCCGGGACTTGATCGTGCTGAGGTTCTCGTCGAGCACGTAGGCGATCTCCTGGATCTTCAAATCCTCGAAGAACCGCAGGATCACCACCGCTCGCAACGCCTCCGGCAGGCTCCGCAGCGCGCCGGCCAGATCCGCATCGGCGTGCCGGTCCTCCTGGCCGCCGGGGTCCCGCGCCTCCAGGGCCAGCACGGTGCGTCTGTCGCGCCGCCGGAAATCGCACGCCGTATGGATCACGATCCGGTAAAACCACGCCCGCATCGCTTCCCGGTCACGCAACCCGCGCTGGCTCCGCAGCGCCTTGACAATCGACTCGGAAACCACATCCAGCGCATCTTCCCTGTTATGCACGTACGAGTAGGCCAGGCGGTAAAACCGGTCCCGGTCCTGCCAGATCAACCTCTCGACATCACTGCTGCCCATCGGGATCTCCCTCTGCGCATCGGTAAGAGCTCTCACATCAATATAGACGCACGGCGGCCACGGAAAAGTTGTTGCGAGGACAGCAGACTCAGTGGAAACCTGGCGGGCACCGCCGGCAGCCCTACTGCTGGGGCGGGATGCGTGATTTTGCCGCATGGTGAGTGCTGCGGGGCAGCAAGTTCGCGCATAGGGCGACCCTGGGGGCGTGTTTTTCGCGCCCTGGGCCGCAGCCGGGGCCCCTATGCGTGACTTTCGAGCCCAGACTCGCCGCCTGCGCGTGTTTGTGCCGCCCCGCCCGCCCGACTCCGCCGCAAAAACACGCATAGCGCACGCCCACCTCCCGCCGCCACCCAAGGGAGGTCAGAACTCATATGGATCATCAGATCTGCGGTGCCGGGACGGCACCGTTCCGCCCCGCCGACCCGACTCCGGCGCAAAAACACGCGCACCGCTCCCGCCCCCGCCTCTTCCAGTAATTGCCACTGCGCCGCAGGAATCCGGCAGCCCCAAGGCGAACATCTGTACGTATGTGCCACGGTCAGAACCCCAGGGGCTGACGCATAGGAGGTAGGCGGCGGTGCGCGAGAAGCGGTTTCGCGAGTATTGCCAGCGCAAGGGGCTGGCCCCGGAGGCCGCAGCGCGTAGCATAGCAGCTGTCCAGGATATTGAGCGTTACGCGCGCCGGCTCGGCCACGAGCTGGACTCCCTCGATTTGCCCGTCCTAGAGGCCTACATCGCCGAGCTCGTCGAGGCCGGCGCCAACACAGAGGAGACCCTCGATGCGCTGCTTATGTACATGCGGGCGACGGAGCGCACGGAGCTGGCCATGTACCTCGATGGCCTCTGGGCCGGTCGCGAGGTCGTCCCGAGCATTGCCGAGCGACTGGAGAGCATCGCGGGCTCTGCGGCTCGGGAGCGGGTGTTCGGCGGCCTGGCGCTGCCCCCGCTCGGCTCGCACCAGCGCGCCCTGACCGCGCTTACGCCCAAGCTCCTGGCTAGGCTCCGGGCGGAGGTTGGCGATGGCGTGGCGACCGACGTTCTCGCGGGCAACCACCATGGCATCCCCGCCGGGCCATTTGCTTCGCTCCGCGAGATCTACTTTGCGCAGGGCATCGACGCCGCGCTGGCCCACCGGCACCGCCAGCTAGTCGCCACACTGGAGGAGCACGCCCGGAGCGGCCGGCCGTGGTTTGAGCAGATAGTCACTCCAGACTTCGTGGAACATGTGCGGGGCAACCAGGAGATCGGGGCCGGCGTGCGCGACGGCGACCGCATCCTCTTTGCCAAGGTGCCGTACGCGCCGCAGCAGTACCTCGATGAGCAGGATGATCTGCTCAAGCGCTACTATATGTGCCACTGCCCACTGGCCCGCGAGTCAATCATCGACCAGACCCTGGCCGTAGACCCCATGCTGTGCCACTGCAGCGCGGGCTTCACGGCAGTGGCCTTCGAGGTCATCTTTGGGCAGCCAGTCGAGGTCGAGGTGCTGGAGACGGCCCTTGCGGGTCAGACGCGGTGCAGGTTTGCGGTGCGGATTCCGGCACAGGCATAGCGATGTGCCTCGTTGCGTTGCCTTGAGTCGGTTGCTGTAGGCGCGTCTGCGCAGAGGCCTACCTACCCTGACCACGACCACATGGGTCGTATGTTGGCCTCACACTGACTTCTTAGGAAGCCATCGCAGGCCACACTGTCGGGCATTTCGTGTGCACTTCCAAGCAGTTGGGACAACGCAAGGAACCCCTCACCAGGTCTCCGGGCATCGACCCGCCGGACCAGACTACTGAGCATGCGGCGACAGGCGCGGCACTCATCCTGGACCACTTCGCCGCGCACCCGCCCCGCCACTCCTTGGGCCGATCATGGGCGTGACACCATGGGCAGTGTGGTATAATCAGGAGTAGCCCCACACCTAGTGCGAGCCGGCCGCTCCTGGCTCCTAGTGAGTGGCGAGTATGTTGCCGCACGCTGATCCGTCCAAAAACCTGCACCACCAGGGCGGGCTTGCGTTGTGGCGGAAAGGAGGACGAGCCCATGGCTAAGAAACCAACCTATCGGCCGGGTGAAAAGGTCCCTGTCTCAGGACAGGCTGAGATCGTGGGACCGAGAGGCGGTCGGACTGGGCAGGAACGGACGGTTGTCAGACGCGAACCGTTCCCGCCAACTCCGAAGCCAGGCCAGCAGTACGTCATCGTCGACCCAACCAACACGAAGGGCAAGTAGACTTGCCACGGGGGCGGCGTTGCCGCGCCGCTCCCGCCTCTACAGATTCCCCAACTTAGACATCGATAGCCCAGGTCCCTCTGAGCAGAGGGGCGCAGAGACGGAGCCGCCCCAGTAAACGGCTTCAGCTTCCGACGCATCGGCCCGCAACTTGCCAGCGCAGAAGGCTCTGACCATACTCGCCAGACACGGTCGAAGCACGAAGACAGACTTGCGGAGTGAAGACTAGATGAACCACCCGTCTCCATGGCTTTGGTACCTGTGTCGGCTCAATGACAGAGTTGAGCGCGAGGTCGCAGCCGCTGGTATCACCACCCCAGTCGCATGGGGAACTGGAATCGCGCTCGTATACCGAATCGTAGACAGGTTTAGCGCAGCGCCGGTTGCCGTCCAAGGGGTTGCAGTGACACTCGGGCTGGCTGCTTCATTGCTCGGTAGCCTCATCCTTCTGGGAGCGGTGGGTGGGGTCAGAGGTCTCAATGGCGAGATACCATCGGGACCACTTATGGACTCAGCCTTTGCTTGTGCGAACCCTGTACTCCGCATTGTTTTGTCTGCCATTACGTTGCTCAACGTAATCACAGCTGCGCTTCTGCGGCATATTGGGCTCACGTCCTGGCCGTTCTGGGTGTCTTCTGCCATCTGGGGGCTTCTGTGGCGTGTCGCATCACGTGGCGTAACGGCTCTTGGCTTGGAGGCAGCAGTCCAGAAGCTCAATCGGCGCACACCTGGCCGACTTGCCGGTGTATGGGTGCCGCTGGCGTTCCTCTCGTACGTCATTTGGCAGTGCATAGCGGCCCTTATTATCCTGACACCCTCACATAGGCCCTACGTGATAACGGCGTTTGAGGTGGCCGCGCTTGGCCTCGTCGTTCACTGGATTATCCTAGCCCGTCAGATGCTCGAGGCATTTCGGGGGCTACGGGAGCTCGAGTTTCGTGCAGTCAAGGATAACTTGAGCGAAGCCGAGATCCAAGAACTCGTCATGGAATACTTGGCCGTCAACGACTCGCCTGACGTCGCCGAGGATTAGTGCTCCGTTTGGTCCTCATGGCTGCCTTCTGGCAGGAAACGGCCAGGCACTTACGTGGCCGCTGCGCCTGTCGACGGCGGACTATGTCCTGCACAAAACCGAGCTTCGCGTAGAGCTTGAGCAGCTCCCGGTCCGCCGACAGGAAGGCGATATCGCAGCCCTCCTGCTCCAACAGGCGGTGGGCCGCCCGGCACAGCGCAAGCCCGATGCCCCGGCCGCGCATGTCCTCTCGCGTGCAGACTCCGCCATACCCGCCCAGGACGATCTCGCGTCCCTTGTACCGGACGTCACGCCTGTACGCCGCGATGCACCCGACGATCTCATCGCCGAGGTAGGCAAAGGCGCAGGCAGACTCCTGGGCGACGAAGTCATCGTACAACTCCTCCACCGAAACCTGCCCCTGCCCGAAACACACGCTCCACAGCGCGTCCATCGCCGCCCTCTGAGTGTCGGTGACGGCGCTTCGGTCTACGCACACAATCTTGATCGGGTCAGTGGGCTGCATTTGACTCACGCTGCGGGCGGGATGTCCGAAGCGGACAAGTTGGGGCCTGCATCTTGCCCGAAATGAGCAACCAAGGTTCTCCTTCTTGCCCGATTCGGACAACCAGAGCTTGAGCTGCGGGCGGGATGTCCGAGACGGACAAGTTGGGGCCTGCATCTTGCTCGCAATAAGCAGCTGAGGTGTCTCGCCCTGTCCGATGCGGGCAACCTGAGCTCGTGGCGCGAGCGCGATGCCCGCAATGGGCAAGCTGAGGCCCGCATCCTGTCCATGATGAGCAACCAAGGTGCCTTGTCATGTCCGAGTCGGGCAACCAAGGCTTCTGCCGCGGGCGAGATGTCCAAATCGAACAGGTTAGAGCCCGCATCTTGCCCGCAATGAGCAACAAGAGGGCCTCACTTTGTCCGCTACGGCCAACCAACCAGGCATCCCTCCTCAAATGCCGGGCAGTCTCCATTCCCGCCCCCATTCCCCGCCCAGCCTAGCCGTCAACCGCAACCTCCCGCCTAACAACTCCCCCACGCTGCGACACAGAATGGACCACAACCCCACCGCCCGCACCCGCCCCGCGCTCAACCACCCACTCGACCCTCACGCACGACTTCGCCGGCTCCGGCCGGCCCCACCCGGCCTTCTGCCCCTGGCCGTAACCATCGAGATGGCCGATCTCCCGCTCCAGCTCCCCCGAAACCAGCCGCCACCCCTCGCCCAGCTCCAGCCGCACCCGGTCCGGCTTGACCACGCCCGGCTTGCGGCCCTTGTTGCTGATGCAGGTCGGCAGGTAGCCGCGGTTGACGACCAGCGCCGAGATGCGGTAGACGCCAGCCCGAGCCACGCCCCCGGCCCCGACCGCGCCTCCAGTCCCAGCTGACCCAGCCCCGGCGCCCTCGCTGCCGCCACCCTCCCCCACCCGCTCCACCGTGACCTCAGCCACGTCGACCTCGGGCAGCGCGGCGGCGTGCCGCAGCACAAACAGGGCATTCTTGTGGCATTCCTGCTCGAGGAACTTGGGCGGCGGGTTCTGGCGCACGAACTTGGGGTTCCAGCCGCCGATCTCGATGGGGCCGAGTTGGGGGTGATGGAAGGGTTTCCACGGAAAGAAGCCCTGGCCCGCCAGCTCCCGGTCATTCCAGGTCAGCAGCTTGACGTCTAGCTCCTCGCGCTCCGTCCGCGTCTTGGCCCGACGCACGTCCTCGCGGCTGATGCCGGCCCGGCCGTGCATGTCCCACAGCTCTGGCGTGAAACCGATGATCCCCCAGTGCTCATACGCCCACTCGACAATCGTCGCCCCGTACGCGCCCCCCGACGCGACCTCGGGGTAGCCGCTGTCCTCGGTGCCGAGCGCGGCGATCTCCAGCGTGGCGCGCAGGTCCTCGGGGTCCATCTCGGCGTCGGTGTAGCCGTAGGGGGCGCGGAAGAGGATCCCGCCGGTCGTGTGAAACGCCAACAGCCCCCCGATGTTGGGATGGCCGAGGATGAACTCCACGATGCTCCGCACCTCAGGCTCCTGCGCCGGGTAGTCGCCGCCGCCGCGGAGCTCGGGTTTCCAGTTGGAAGGGAAGTTGCGGTTCATGTCCAGCCGGTACGGCACCCCGCGCACCTCAAACGGCACGCCCCGCCACTCGTTGACCAGGCCCTCCGGGTACAGGCGATAGTACGCGCCGCCCCGCTCATCCGGCCCGCGCGGCACCATCAGGCGCGGATCGCGGTCGCTCACCCGCCACTCGCCCAGCACATCGTCGCGCACGCGCATCTCGAGGCAGAAACCATCCCCATCCACATCCCCCGGATGCAACCCCGGCAACTCCGAATGCCGCTCGTCCGGCCACACCCGCACGCTGCTGCGCAGCATCGCCGGCGTCGTCAGGTACAGCTCCGCCCCGTCCGGGTTGACGCGCGGCGCGATATAGAACGCCCGCCGCCGCAACAGGTCCGTGACGCGCGCATCGCCGCCCACGAACCCGCGCACCAGGTGGTCAATCGCATAGAGGCACGTCATCGAAGCCGTGACCTCGCCGGCATGGATATTGCCGTCGACGTACATGGCGGGCTTATCGGCGGCGGGCCCGGTCGACTGGTCGGTAATCGTCAACATCCAGATATCGCGCCCCTCGTAGCTCTTGCCCATCGACTCCAGCGTCACGAGCTGGGGATGGGCGGCGGCGAGGGCGTGGAGGTAGTCGGTGATCTCGGAGTAGAGGTAGTAGTGGTCAAAGGTTGGGGTGGGCATGGGAGACCTCCTGATCCTCTGTCGATACGTGACCGTCATTCCACTCAAGGCCTGACGAGCCCTTCCCGCCCGCAACTGACTGCGGATCTTGGCCGGCAGGACCATTCCATTGTATTGCTGAATTGCCATCTGCGAGGGGGGCTGGAAGATGACGAGCGCGACCGACTTGGATAATCTTCGTGAGGCTATCACGGTGTTTGTAAAGGCGGAGTGCAGTGATCAGGCAAACCCGGTCGAGCTTGGCAACGCCTTCTGCAGGTGGCTGCTGCAGCGACTGTTCGAACTACCTGAGGATGCTGCGGATGAGGCCATGCTGCCATCAGGTCCCAACGACAACAACATCGATGCGGCGTTTGAGACGGAAGACGAGTTCCATGTTGTGCAGGCAAAGTATAACAAGGCTCACAAGTACGAGGCAGTAACGGCTTTCAAGGTTGACGGCGAGAGGTTGCTGAACGGTGGCGAGATCATCGGTAATAGACCAGAAGTTAGGGAGGCAGTTGCCAATCTCAGGCGAGCTGTGCAGGCAGGCAAGAGAGCTGTGTTCACCTATGCCACTAGCGCTGAGTTTGGTCAGGCCGAGGGAAAGAAGATCAAGCCACTATGCAGTACTAACTTCCGGGCGTTCGATTTGCCAGCACTAATGGCGCTTCTCACTGAGCGACTGTCCAGCCTACCGCAAAGCTACCGAACGAAGGAGTTTAGACTGCAGTATAGAGGAGCTCCTCTGGAGATCGACAACTCAATGGTTATCGCTACTCCTCTTGAGTCAGTAGCCACTTTTGCATCAGAGACAGGGCACTGGCTTTTCCAGTCGAACATCCGGAACTACCTGAAAAGGACCTCGGTGAATCGGAAGATAGAGCAAACTCTACGCGACCAACCTGAGAGATTCTGGTACTTCAACAACGGGATCACTATTGTGTGCCGTGGCTACAGAGTTGAGGGCAGTAGCGTGTTCCTAACTGAGCCCCAAGTAGTCAACGGATGTCAGACTGTTAAGAGCATTCAGGCTTTTTGCAAGATACGTGATGTGGGAAATGGTTGTGTACTAGCAAGGCTCATCGAGAACGTATCTGATGCAGAAAGGGAGGACATAACAAGGTTCACCAACAGCCAAAACGCTGTTAGGGGCAAGGACTTCCTTGCTCTAGACAGCCACCAGAAGACTCTTCAAGGCAGGATGTCTTTGTTGGGATACTACTACGAGATCCAGAGGGGTGCCTTTGATGTCCTCTCGAGAGGAGAGCAGGCACGGTACGCGGGTCTGGAGTGCCATGAGTACCTCACAGGTGCGACGAGCCGCGCAGTAGTCCCTGCCACAGAGGCCCTGCAGGGCTACGCCTCAGGTTTCCTAGGGCTCCCCCACGTTGCGTACGCTCGCCCAGGCGAGTTGCTCCCAATGGGCGATCGGTATCAGGACGTCTTCAACGAAGATACGCCGTCGGAGCCAGAATACTTTCTATTTCCCTATCTCGTCGCCAGGTACTCCTCTAAGGTGCTAGGTTTTGGCAAGAGCGACAGAGGGTTCAGACGTTACGGAAGATGGCTCTATGTCCACATCTTCTTTGAGACCATGCTGCGTACGCTTCAGGAGGCCCGCTTGGTCAGCCAGTTTGCCGAAAATCCCCGTTCTATCGGAGCCCCGATACTGACGGCTATCTTTGCGTCTAGCCAAGTGAACTCCGCTCTCTTACGGTTCTGCGACGATGTAATGGACCGCTACTTTGAGGACTCTAACATACAAACAATGTGCAAGGACAGCGTACGCAATTTTATGGCTTCCGGATGTGGTCAGGCAAAAGCCCGCGAAATACTTGGGCAGCGGATCAGGGCACGATGCCTACATAGTAGTGGGCAGGAACTCATCGACGCGCTAAGAGACCTTGTTGGCACTGCAGATGCAGCAGATGTCGCTGTTTCAGGGACCTAATACGACATCGTCAGCCATCGGACGGACGCCATGCCCGGTAGCAGGTTGACATGGCGTCCTCTGATAGCCTGTGATCTAGTCCAAGAGAGCTTGGTTTGCCCTGGCGACAAAGTCCTCCAAGCTTAGGACCCTTACTGAGTCTACGCTATGCATGTACTCCCGAAGACCTCCGCTGAGGTAGTACTCCCTCAGCGTCCACCCTGGTCCGCCGAGGACGAGGTACGCACCAGCGTAGATCTCTGATGAGGATTTAACGGCATCTGCGAGAGACAAGATTTCAAATGGCACCTTTTGCTCTGCCGTGCCTGAGACCTGCTGCCATTTTAAGGATATGAGATGCTTCTGTGCACGCCCTGGAAGGGAAATCACCGCATCTACCACCTGTTTTCTTCCGCCAGGTCGCTGGCCGATCCGCACCTGGGTCTCTACCTGGTAGCCTCCTCGTTCTAGTGCTGGCAAGACCATGTTCTCGAGTACCTGCCCAGTAGTCGTGTTCCTGCCTGCCAATGCTAAGCTCCCCTTGCATGTTAGATTGCGCACAGCTAGCATCTCGATCGCCGGAGACCGATCCCCATTGCATGCGATGCGCCGCGGCCCAGGTAACGTGTACACATCAAAACCGTGCTCGTCGTACAGCTCGAGGATCCTATCGGTTGCTTGGTTAGAGGCTACCACGGGTCCTGTATGTGTGCTCAGCCACTTGGCAAGAGCAACCTGCTTGTCCCAGGCGAACCCATGTTGGGAGTACTGGGTGAACTCCACATCATAGGGCGGATCAGCATATACAAAGTCATTGGGTCTGAGCTCAAGGCTAGCGAAGTCTCCGCAGAGAAAGGCCCAGTTTGACAGCACATCCGAGTAACCCATGAAGCCTTCGGCACTCGCGTAGTTTATCTGGCTATACCTGCCAAACGGTACATTGAATGAACCGCGTCGATTGAATCTGCATAATCCGTTGAATCCCGTTCGATTTAGGTAGTAAAACAGCTGTGCAGCTTTGCTGCATGGTTCCACACCCTGGTTGGTCAAGATAATCTTATTGAACTGCTCACGGCGGCGATTGTAGTGCTGTCTTTCGTTCTCGAATGCCATGTCGATGCGTAATCCCTGCTGAAGACAACGATAGAAATTGATCAAGTGCGGATTGATGTCGTTGAGCAGTGCTCTGCTGGGTCTCAGAGCTAAGGCGACAGACAGTCCCCCTACAAACGGCTCCACCAACCTGTAGCCTTCAAACCCTGTCCATAGATCCCTGATAACCGAAACAAGCCAGCGTTTACCTCCAGCCCACTTAAGCGGTGGTGCAAGGCTCAACAGATGCGAGGTGGGTGAAGGAGGGCATGACACCTGACCAACCGCAGGCTCAGCCATGGCGATCCCTCCTTTGATTCAGTAGCACATATGTTCTCCTCTCCCACAGGCCTGTCCTACTCGGGAGTCAGTCAGATATGTTTCCTGGGGAGCGATTGACCTCCTCTCTGAACGGGAGAAAGCCCGAAAGAGATGAGCCCTCCCTGGATTGTTGGAACCAGTTTTGTTCCAACTACACCTCGCCCAAGAGCACCTGCTCCGCGATCGCCCCTGGCTCCACCTGCTCGTGCCTTGATGCGCGCTGACAGAACGCGCGGGATCAGGATCGGCAAGAGCCGGACGGCGAACGGACATCAGCGTGCGGTTCTGCGGCGCGATGGGCGCCTCCGCGCAGCAAAATCACGCGCCCCTCCCCCGTCCCGGTTTGCGACGCCCGTCAGGGCCACAATCTGTCTCGACGCAGCAGACCAGCAGCCCCAAACTGACCGCCCCGGCAGCCGGCACCCACCGCACCCGAGGGCCTGCTCCTGCGGCACTGCCCTCGCACAGGCCAAAACCCCAAGGGAGCCCAGGCCCCTCCGGACGCCTGGGCTCCCTACCAGCTAGACTACGCTAGGCCTACCTACACCTCGCCAAGAACCCAAACAACACCGGCTCCGCGATCGCCCCCAGCTCCGTGTTGACCGGGCGGATCTCGATGCGCACCGACGATACCGGCGGGATCCGCGGCGGCAGGGGCCAGGCGGCGGCCCAGTTGTTGGCGGTTTCGGGGATCGGGTAGAGCTGTATCGCCACTACCTCTGGGCCAAGGGTTGCGCCGGCCACGTACTGGTCAAAGTCGCCCCAGAACGACGGCGGCGGCAGCGCGGCGACCACGCCGATGGAGGGCGTGCCCATGGCATCACGGTACAGCATCGCGGTGCCGGCAATGCCCGGCGGGGCCCCGAGCAGGCCTTGCATGACGAGGCAGCAAGGGGGTTTCGGGAACGGTGGTGGAGGCGGCGGCGGTGGTGGCGGTGGCGGCGGCTTCGGGCCAGGCACGCACAGCACGTCGCCCGGGTAGATCAGGTTGGGGTCTGGGATGTGCGGGTTGGCCGCGATCAGGGCGTTGAGGCTGACCCCGAACCTCTGCGCGATAAAGAACATCGTGTCGCCAGGCACCACCGTGTACCTGCCCATGAAACCATGTGGACACGACACCGGGACGCGGGGATGAGACGGGTATGCCACGTGGCGTTTCCTCCTCATAGATGCCAGCTAGGGCGCCGTTTTGCGGCTTAGCCCCAGCATAAGGTATGTATGAGGAGGGCCGGGGGTGAGTGTCCGCGGAAAGGGACTAGCCGACATCCATGCAGTCGGCTGCTGCCTGCTCTAGAGACTAGCGCCAGGTCGCGCCCTTCTCAGAAGCTCCCTAACAACCTGCGTTAGGTCCCTGTCGCCGGCTCGCTCAATGGGTTGACCGAGCATACGCTCTACTGTGCGCTTCGCGATCCGTATGGTTGGGCGGAGGCCCACCGACCGCCCTATCCGTGTCACATGGAAGCAATCCCGTAGCGAGTCGTAATATGCTCGCTGCGCTATCCTGCCACCGACAAAGGGGAAGCCTGGCTTAGGTCCGACGTATCCGGATAGCTCCTCGCCCTGTAGCTGTTCGCTGAGCAACCTCAGAAACGACTCGGCATCAGTCGGGAGGCTTCTGAAGGCGCTACGCCACTGGCTCAGTCTGCTCTTGCGGAGAAACGTTGTGAAGGCCGCCTCGTCCATGCATATCGACTTGTGCTCTGCGGCGTCAAAGCCAAGCTCAACTGAATCAGCAAGGGTACTGATCACCGCCATCCGGCACGGACTGAAGTGTTGCTCTTCGTCGAACTCGATAAGGCACGGCCCTAGTGGCGGCGCGGCGAAGCCATCAATGTATGGAGTCAGGTCACGCTCGGCCCAGTTGTGTCGGTCGCCATGGAGATCTGATAGCAACTTGTCCATGGCCCGGTCTACCTGGCCGGGAAGCCCCTTGCCCCAATGGTGATTGGAGAGTCTTAACCCCTGTCGAGCAAGATGGCCAGCGACAGCTCCTTGGCCATAGCGCAGCGTACCCTCGGGCAGAACTCTTCCTACAGCCGCAAAGAACAACATCTCAGATGTACGGCCTCCGCGTCGCGAGCCGGGCTCCCTCACGTCCCGGCTATGAGGCTGACCAGCCTCCTTTCTGGCGCCTGGATCATGCGCCGCAATGGCGAGAGGCCTGGAGGCAGAGCCAGCTGCCCCGGATTGCCCGACTCCGCTGAGCCAAATCCTCTGCGGCCTCTCATCCACAAAAACGAAGAGATCGCCGTAGTTGCGCGCCCTCAATCTGATCTGCGATGGCTGGGCAGTCCCGCCATCACGTTTGCGGTAGAGCCCCTGCCGCGTCACCCTTGCCGACAACTCCTCAGCGGTCAGCGGTCCCCCAGCGTCCCGAAGCACTGCCGCCATCGCCTCATGCAGCAGCATTTTTATCTCCTCCCCGCGTCATCCCGAGCTGTAATGGGTGTAGTTGTCAGCTATGCCTACGGGGGATACGGCGGGAGCCATGGAGGCTCCTGCCAGAAACTCACTTCATGTCGAGCGATTGCCCCTCTTGAAGCTTGGATAACACGCTATAATGGTTTCTAGGAGGTGTTAACGCATGCACGCAGTCCTAACTGTCGCAGAGGTCGCCCAGTACCTGCGCATTGATGAGCAGACTGTCTACCGGCTGCTGCGCTCGGGCGAGTTGCGCGGCGTCAAGGCGGGGCGGGAGTGGCGGGTCCACCGGGGGATTCTGGAGCGCTTTGCCCGTGGCGGCGACGATCTCTCGCACCTATTGACGATTGACCAGGCAGCAAGCTACATGTCCGATCCCAAGTACGGCACAGAGACGACCACACCTGACGAGGTTGTTTCCATGGTCATAGATGGCGCGTTGCCTGCACGGATGGTCGAGGGGCGGTGGCTCCTCGCCAGAGAAGACCTGGACCAGTACATCAGCCCGCGCGATGAGGCTGACATCGCGGCTGCAGACAAAGAGTGGCAACTTGGCGAAGGCACCCGACTGGAGAAGCTCCGGGGGCTACTTCGCCGTGGATACCGGTAGGCGATCGACTTACTTCACTGCGAGGGCTGAGAGCGCGCTCGCTAGGCTCCCGCGCGTGGAGCAGCGGCGCATCCTAGCTGCTATCGCCCGGATGGCAGCAGACGACTCCCTACATGGCAGCAAACCCCTGGCCGGCCGCAGGGAGCACAGTCTCAGGATCGGGCCCTGGCGCGTGCTATTTGCCGTGAGAGACTCGGACTCGATCCAGATCATCAAGATAGGCCCACGAGGCGACGTCTACAGGCACTAGTTAGCGTGGGCCTTCCCCGCTCCGTTCGGTGTTGGCCGTGTACCGGCAGCCGCGGCTACTCGGCCAGCGCGATCGCTGTGACGTTGAGCATGCGGCCCCACGTGGTGCCGGTGTTGGGTTTCCAGGTGCCGGTGACCGAGACGAGGCAGCCGAGGCACCGCTCCATCGCCTGGTAGACAGTCCGATCCGCAGTGGCGAGCGCGATCATGCCTCTCACGGTGAGCGGCGGCGAGACGACCTCCGGGCGCACTGCTGCGGTAGCGCCGGGCCTGGGTTGCGGCAACAGGCTCTCCTCGAGAGCGCGCGGCACTGACTTGGGCGGTGCCGTGGCGATGACCAAGCCAAAGCTCTCGGCGCCCGTTCCCCCTGGCAACCTGACCAACCAGCCTTGCAGGGTCACGGGCTGTGGCTCCACGGGCGGAGGGACCGGCCGTACCGGCGGGACCGGCGGGGCCGACAGGTTTGCGGTGATCTGCACCACAGTGCGGTTGGCCCCGATCACGAGCGTCGCGTGCCAGCCCGGCTGGAGCTGGGCAAATCGCGCCGGCTCGCCTGCGATCTGGACGGCGACATCGTCGGCTACGTTGAGTGTGCGCGTGGCGGCGGCCTCGAGCCTCTCGGGCGTGGCATCGGCCCGCGGGATTACCGGCAGCACTGGGGCGGGGCGAAGCTGCTTGAGTGTGATGGTGCGGGGGGAGGTTTCGGCGTTGATATTGATTATCTCGCCGTAGATCCGCACGAGAGTCACGGGGCGGTCCAACGGCGCGCGGCTCAGGGCATTGGCCTCAGGCTTGACTGATGTGAGCGCTACGGCCTCGCCAGCAGTGCGCCCGGCCGCCTGAGCAGCGCCGATGCATAGCGCCAGCGCCAGTAGTATCGCAGCGGCTCCGAGCAGACTGGTCCTCATTCGCATGGGGGCCACCTCCTGTGCCTAGTGTACCACGTAGGAATGCCTGGGGTGACTGGTAGATGGTGGGGGGCGAGGGCGCCCGACGCCGACGATATGCTGCTGCAGAGCAGTCCCGGGCCCGATGATGCTGCGTAGGACACGACACAGCAGCCAACTATGTCGGAAACCGACACTTAGGTCGCCTATCTGCGGTTTTCGAGCACTTCACGCGGCGGAGTGGCTGCCTGCGAGCACACATCGAGCGCTGGACTGCCCTCTGAAAGCAGTTCCCCCAGTGAGTCCTCAGCGGCCCCGCCCCCGTCCCCCGGCCCCGCCACCGCACCGGGGCCAGCGCCGCCCCAAGCTACCGCCGCTAGGTGGGTTCTGGCGACTAGGCGGGCGCAGAGCAACTGGGGCAGGCTTGTTTCTGCGACAGCCCTCTGCGGGCCATGCGGCAGAACAACGCGCCACCAGGGAGTCTACGCTCGAAAAACACGCATAGGGCCGCCGGCGGCCCCCTTGCGCGGCAAACTCAAGCGCCCTAGGCCGTCCCATTCGCGATTCTGCCGCGCGCCGGTACCGGCTACGCGGCAAAAACACGCATCCCCGGCAGCCCCGCCGGCCCGCAATGCCAATGCCCACGCCCACAAATGCCAACGCCCATAATGTTGGCCGGCCCGGGAGCTTCCCCCGGGCCGGCCACCCATGCCCTATCCTAGCTGGCTCTCTCTCCCCTGCCAGCCTTACCGCCGGCACCGGGATCGTCACCCCACCAAGCCCCACGACGGGCACCGGATACGCCCGGCACAGCAGCTCGACGGCCTGGCCACCTGACGGCAACTGCCAGCTGAACTCTTGGAGTGCCTGAGCTGACTGGTAGACGGTGGAGGCAGAGAACTTGGCGTCCGGGATGTGCTGCTGCAGAGCAATCCCGGGCCCGATGATGCTGCGTAAGATACGACACAGCGGCCATCCATATCGGAAAACGACACTTAGGTCCCCTATCTGCCGTTTTCGAGCACTTCACGCGGCGGAGTGGCTGCCTGCGAGCACACATCGAGCGCCAGACTGCGCTCTGAGAGCAATTGCCCCCAGCGAGCCCCCCGGCCCCGGCCCCCCGGCCCCGGCCCCTGGGCCAGTTCAGCCCCAAGCTACCGCCACGCCCACAACGAAAGCCGGCCCGGGAACCTGCTCCCGGGCCGGCTGCCCATGCCCTATCCTAGCTGGCCCGCCTCTCCCCTACCAGCTCACCGCCGGCACCGGGATCGTCACCTCGCCCAGCCCCTCGACGGGTACCGGGTACGCCCGGCACAGCAGCTCGACGGCCTGACGTCCCTCTGGCAACTGCCAGGTGAGCTCGAGGTAGTGCAGCGTGGCCTCCGGCGAGCCGCCCGCCGGCTTGCTCGTTCCGGCTCCGCCGCCGCCGTCGCCCGCGACTAAGTTGCCGACCACAGGCCTGCCAATCGAGCTGCCGTCGTGCACCACACGCGTGACCGCGTGCGTCGCACCGGTCTGGTCAACCACCAGCCAGTCGTCCGTGCGGGCCTCGTAGAGCTTGGCCCGGTGGCCGCGCACAGTGTACAGGATCACCGCGCGCCCAGTTCCGCCGCCGGCGCCGTTACCGACCAGCGCCTCCTTGATCTCCACGGTGTTGCCGTCCGGCAGGGCGACCGCATTGCCGCCCGCACCGCTGCCGCCTCCGCCGCTCACGCCACCGCCGCCGCCCGCGCCATCACCGATCGTCAGCCGCACCTCACACTCCTCACGCACGCTGCCGTCGATGCGCAGCACCAGCTCCTCGGCGCCGCCCGGCACCGGGTCAAACTCCAGCGTCCAGACCATCCTGGTCGTCCCGTCCCGGTCCGTGGTCCGCTGCATCGACGCGCCCTTGGACATCAGCGTCGTGCCGTCATCGGCCACCAGCCTCACCGGCCACGCCGTCCCGAGTTGCGGCCCAGGTGCCGGCCCGGCGAACTCTACGCTGAGCACGGTGCCGACGGGGGTTACGATTAGGTTTCCGATGGTCAGCTTGCCGCCGGCCAGCTCCATCTCCAGGTGCAGCGGCACCTCACGCGACACGTCGTCGATCGGCGCCCGGCTGACCGCAAAGCTCACGGTCCAGTCGCCCTGGATGTCATCGATGCCGCTGACGGCCAGGCGCAGCGTCCCCGACTGCCGCGGCAGCGCGCCGAGGTGCATGCTGCCGACCCTTACGCCGTCGATGATTTCGCTGCGGCTGCTCCATGACCGCAGAAACCGCATTCCACCGATATTAGTCCGGTCGTGGTCCAGCCTGACGTTGCCATCCCAGCCGCCACCCGCCGGCCCCTCGACCGTGTAGATGATCGTCGTGCCGGTTGCGTCGGCCAGCACGCGGTGCACCCGGAAGGTGTACCCGGCGTGCGTCCGCGATGCGAGCACCTCCTGGAACATCTGGTGCTGCTCGGCCCACTCCCAGCCTTTCTCGAGGTTGTACCAGCGCTGCAGGTACTCGCCGACGACCGGGACGTTCACTGCCGCCCAAGTTCTCACGGCAGGCGAAACCGCCACCAGCATCGTGCAGCACGCCGCCGTCGCCACGGTGCCGACCAGGCCGGCCCGCAGGCGCAGGCGCCAGGACTCGCGCCGGGCTTGGCGGCGGATCATGGTTTCCAGTGCGGCGCTGCGCTCCGGATCGAGGCGCCCCTCCGCCGTCCAGGACTCCAGCGCCTCCCGCACCTTGCGCTCGCGGCCGTCGCGCGGCCCGTCTATCTGCTCAAACGCGATAATCGTCATGAACTTACACCCCTCTGTGTCACCAAGCTCTCCTTGGGTTGACCGGCCGCCGGGCACACGAGCGCCTGGTTGAGCTGCTCCAGCGCGCGGTTGAGCCGTGACTTGACCGTGCCCACCGGCACTTCGAGCTCCGCCGCGATGTCGGCCAGGGTCAGGTCCGCAATGAAGCGCAGCACGACCACCTGGCGCTGATCGGGATTGAGGCGCAGCAGTTGCTCCCAGATCTCGCGTGCCTCGAGGTCCGCCTCAGGCGCCGGCATTGGCTCCGGCTCCGGCAGCGCCCCGGGGTCTACCGGGATGGTGCGCCGCATGCGCCGGACGTAGTTGAGGCTCTGGTTGACGACGATGCGCCGAATCCATGCCCCGAACGCCACCGTCCCACCCCGCAGTTGCCGGCGGTTGAGCCAAGCTAGCTCAACCGACTCCTGCAACACGTCCCAGGCGTCGGCCTCCTGCCCGACAATCGCCCAAGCCACGCGCAGGAGCTTGCCCTGCTGCTCTCCGAGCAGCTTGATGAACTCGTTCTCTCTCACTAGTCCAAGTCAACTCCCAAAACCAAGCCGTGTCTCTGTGTTCCTAGTCTGTCGTTTGGTGGTGCTTGGTCTGTTGCTGTGTCTTGCTGTGATCTCCGATCGTCGACCGACGTAATGACACGGCAGAGGGGTCAAAAGGTTCCGTTCGGCATGGGATTTTTGCAGGCCTGCACAAAATGGGGCGAGACACGTCCAGTCTAGCTGCCTAGGACAAAAGGCAAGAGCAGCTCATGGGCGGGAGTCGCCCACCAGCTGCTCTCGTTGGGGTAGCGCTTTTCTCCTTGATCTAGCCGCCTACTCGGCCCCAGTCCAGCACTTGCGCAACACCTCGAATATCGCCCGCGTTGCCGCCTCAGCCATGCGCGCCTCGGCGTGGCCCTTGGTGAAGACACCGCTGGCCTTCCATTCCACAGTGACGCCGCCGACTGCCTGCCACACCGGGTCACCCTCAGCGTCGCCGCCAGAGGTCTCGTCCCCGCCAGACCCAGCTCCCATCTCAAAGTGAAACACCCCGTCGCGGTACACCGCCGCCGGCAGGGGACCCGCACTTGCGTACCCCCAGCGCACCTTGAGCTTGCCTTGCGCCATCGCACCGAGATAGGTGAGCTCGCTCTCATCAACCGTCAGCAATAGCAGCGGCCGTTCCTCGCCCGGTTGCGCTCCGCCGTCGCCGCCGCCCGACAGCAGTCGCATCTGCGCCCCGGTAGGCCCTGCCGGACCATGCCCCGCCTCCAGCACCAAGCCCCGTCCCAGTGCATTGTGCATACGCCGGGGGGCCGCGACAACCCGCGCGTTGAGAAGGCCGGACGGCTCGAAGTAGCGTATCTCGTATCCGATGCTGCCTCCGGGTCCACCAGACGAAACCGCCTCCGGCCCGTCGCTCCAGTAGGCATGCGACACGCCGCTCTCAGCCCGGCTGTACCCGATGTCAACCCCGGGACCAAACGCCAGACTGACCGCCACAACCACCAATACCGCCGCCGCTGCGCGTAATCTTGTCACAGTGAAATCCTCCCTCGCCCCTGCTACGTCCCAAAGGCCTCGTGGGCGATGCGCCACTGCCCATCAACCAGCCGAAACCTCATCCTGCTTACATTGGGCGGGTCCTCTCCCGCCGGGATCGTCAGCTCGATCTCGACCTCGTCCCCGCGGTCCACCACCAACCGGTACCGGTACAGCCAATACTGCAGACGTGAGCCCGCCTCGCCGCCAGATCCATACAGCTTGCCTTCATGCTCGATGTACTTCGGGTCGGCCAGATAGCGCGCTGCAAGCTCAGGCGCGTAGACACCACGGATTGCCGCCTCGAACTCCTGGTAGCTCGCGACCCGCCGGTCCGTGACCGGCCGGTAATCAAGGTCGCCGATCCGCAGAGGCTTGCCGTTCCAGTCACACCAAAGCGAGCCGACCCTATACCAGTCCACGCTGATCTCGAACGCTCCCCGGATCAGCCGATCCGCGTGACTCAAGCACTGGTTGTCCTGCGGCTCCGTCAGGTGCCAGCGCAGAACTGCGTCGCGGCCGGGGCAGGCCGCGTACAGCACGTCGCCATACACCAACAGCTCATATGCATAGGCCTCCCACTCCGGCAACTCAAGTAGAGCACCCAGCGGGTCACCATCTGGGCCAAGAACCATCAAATTGCCGTCATCCTGCAGGTACAAGTTGCCCCAGCGGTCCCTGGCCAGCCCTGTGTACTTGCCCACCCCGATCGGGTACGACCTGAGGTGGCGGGCGGGCAGCTCGAAGGCCTCGGGGCCCCGTGGGCACTCGGCGAGGCCGTTGTTGACATACACCGTCGAGCCATCGAGGACCAGTCCGGTCGGGCCGAAGTATTCTTCCGTCACACCGCCTGCCAGTAAGCCCAAGCCGATCTCCCGCTCAACCTCACCCGCAGGAGTATACTGCCGGAGGCGATCGGTGCCAAGCACGAGAAGGTGTCCGCCGGGCAGGATGGCGAGGTTTCGCGGGTAGAACCAACAGAACGCCCCCGCCCCCTGCTCCGGCTGCTCGATCGGCATCGTCAGATCTGCCTGCCCGGCCGCCGTCAGCCGCACGATCCGGTAGGCGCCCTTCTCTGCAATCAGCAACCACACCCGGCCCTCGTCGTCGACGTCCAGGTCGGTGATATCGCTGAAACCACCGTACAGCCTCGTTACCTTAGCGCTCCCGTCGCGCCCGACGTCGATCGCGGCGACCTCGCCGGCCGACGCGGCATACAGCTTGCCCTCCGGCCCGGCAGCCAGCGCGCGCACGCCCGGCAGCTCGATCTGCGGCCGCGGCGTCAGCGTCGGCAGCTGCGAGTAGACGATCGGGGTAGTTACGAAGGTCCACTGCCCTGCCGACTCGGTCTTGTTGCCGCGCACGTCCGTGGCGCCCGGAAGCAACGTGATGGTGTACGTTGTCTCCGGCAGCAGGGGCTCGACTGGCGTTATGTAAATTAAGTTCTGGTCGGCCTCCCACCCCCCCGCGACGGGTGGCTCGATGCGCACGTGGCGCGCCACTGAGTCAATATCCATCGGCCGGTCAAACTCGACCCCGATCCGGCAGAGCCGGTAGACGCTCGTGGTCCGGTCGGCCGGAACCGTCCGCACCCAGGTAGCCTGCGAGCGGCAGCCGGATACTAGGCCGGCCAGACCGGCAACCGTAAAGGCCAACAGGATGATAGCAGCCTGAACAGGCAGACTCCTGCTGTATCGCCTACTCAAACAGGTCCCCCCAATGCCCCTCGAGCAGTCACTCACTGGCCTATCATAATCCCTTCCAGAAGGCTGTGGACATCGACATGGCGAGCCCAGACCTACCCGCATGGCGGGCTCCCGCCCATGAGACCCTAATGGCTGCGATTAGGTTCCGGTAGTCCTGCGTCAGCCATCGCCCCTAGGAGGCATGCGAAACGACTTCACAACCGCCAGGCCACAAGCACTCGCGGCAGGCACCCCGCCGGCGTGCGCGCGAGCTGGGGATTGAGTTGGGTTTCTGTGAGCCTGGCCCCCTCAATGCCATCACAGACGTCGCCGGGGTGCGCGTCGGCCATACCACGCTGATCGAGGGCGATGCGGTGCGCACGGGCGTCACGGCGATCGTGTTCGAGGACGCCGAGGGTGCGGAGCTGCCCAACCGGCTGTTCGCGGGGGCGTTCGTCTTCAGCGGCACGGGCGAGCTGACGGGGCTGCGGGCGCTGACGGAGTTGGGTTTCATCGAGAGCCCGATCCTGCTCACCAACACGCTCAGCGTCGCCGTGGTGCGGCACGCCCTGCAGCGTTACCTGCTCGCCCGCTACCCGTCGCTCGGGACGGCGGCCGACGCCGTGCTGCCGGTGGTCGGGGAGTGCGATGATAGCTACCTTAATGACATGGTGGGGATGCACGTGACCGAGGAGCACGCGCTCGCGGCCTTGGAGGGCGCCCGGGGCGGGCCGGTCGCCGAGGGCTCGGTGGGCGCGGGAACGGGAATGGTCAGCTTCGAGCTCAAAGCCGGCGCCGGAACAGCCTCACGCCGCCTGCCCCCTGAGGACGGCGGCTACACGCTCGGCTGCCTCGTCGTCGCCAACATGGGCGCGCGACGGCGCCTGACCATCGACGGCGTGCCCGTCGGCCGGGAGATCCGGGACCTCCGCATCAGTCACGCCGCCGAAGGGTCGGCAATGGTCGTGCTCGCGACGGACGCGCCGCTGCTGCCGCTGCAGCTCAGCCAGGTCGCGCGGCGGGCGGCGGTGGCGCTGGGCCGGGTCGGCTCGTTTGGAGACCACGGCAGCGGCGAGTTCGTGGTGGCGGTCTCGACGGCGGCGGCGGCGCCGCGCGGCACCGGGCGCAACACCTTCACGATCGAGGCGGCGCTGCCGACCCGGGCGGGGCTCAACCCGCTGTTTGAGGCGGCGATCGAGACTTGCGAGGAGGCGCTGCTCAACTCACTCTTGATGGCCGAAACCACCACCGGCCGCAACGGGCATGTAGCGCACGCGCTGCCGCTGGATAGGCTGGCGGAGGTGATGGGGAGGTATGGGCGGCCGCTGTCGACCTCCGGAGCCCATACTCCTCCTCCCTAGCGTCCCGCCCAGTCCTCAGGCAACTCAAACCGGACCGACAAGAACCCGTGCTTGACCCCTTCTGCGCCACCGGCCCACTTGGCCACGTGGTCACGCAGATGAAACGAGGACGTACCACGCTGCAGCTCGTCACGCGTCGGCTCGTGCGGCGCGAGGGTCTGCTCGCGGTAGTCAAACCGGGTCACTCGGGAGGCGCTCGGCGCGCCGCCGACGTCGTTCCCGTAGGTGGTTTCGAGGTTGGTGTACCAACCCAGGATTGCATCCCGCTTGAGGGGCACGTCCTCCGCCCGCCAGGACCACTCCAGGCGAGGGGCGTCCGAAGTCCAGGTGGCCAGGTTGGTCGCCGGCCGGCTGAGCTGGAAGGGGTGCGTCACGCCTACCTCAACCCACTCGACGCGGTCGTGCTGGGCTGAAACCCTGCCGCGAACCCACATCTCCGCCTGGTACGGCTCCGGTGTCCCGTAGCTGAGGCCAGTCGGTGTGAAGTCGTACTGGTAGACGCCTGCGAACTCGAGGCCCTTCCATTCGAGACCAGGGAAGACCACGTTCTCTGACTTCGTGTTGCTGACCATAACCGAGCCGCTGTGCCCCGGCCGCACCGGCTTGGCTTGGGCGGCAAGCTCACGCGGCTCAGGGACAACCTTGGGCGGCCCCTGCGGATCGCTGCCGATGACGGTCGAAGTCAGCAGCCCCGCAAATGAGCTGGTCAGCTCGAAGTACCCTCTGGTGCAGGCGGTGATATCCCACGCCTCACGGTCTTTGGGCGGGGCCAGCGTGAGGCGCTGGCAGCGGCCGTTGTCGTCTCTGGTCACAGTGGCGACGATCGGGTATGGCCCAGCGTCCTTGCTGCGCCGCAGGGTCCAGGCTGCCGTGCTTTGAGCCGTTGCGGTTTGGGTCGCGTCCGCCGGCGGCTCTGCCTCGCTGCCGATCAACCGGAGGGTCAGCTTGACCGGGCCCGCCTCAGCGCCCTTGAGCGCGGCAGCCACCTGGTATTGCTCCGGACCGCCCGAGACCTTGACCTCAAAGGCGCCCATCGCGAGCAGCTCTGCACGCGAGAGCTCGGGCTGGCCCGCCTCGCGCCGCACCATGTTGACCACGCGCAGGACGGCGTTGTCGACGCGCAAAATCCGCCCGCCCACGTTGGCGGGTACCGGGGTGCTGGCCTTATCATCGGCGCTGCGGACGGTGGTTGCGGCGGTTTCAACTAGAATCTGCTTGAGCTCCGCCGCCGTGAGGTCCGGCTTGAGGCTGCGCAGGATCGCCGCCGCCCCGGCTACTATCGGTGACGCGAAACTGGTGCCCTGGGTGGTCTGGCTGCTGCCGTCGGCCGCGACGTGGGAAACGATACCGACGCCCGGAGCGCCGAGACTCACCTCAAGCTGCGCCGGCTCGCCCATGAAGTTGGAGAAGGCGGCTCTGCTACCGTTCAGGTCGAGCGCGCCGATCGTCATCATGTTGGTGCGTGCGTGCCCGAAGTAGTCGGTCTCGGGGAGGATGGCCGAGTTGTCGTTGCCGGCGGCAGCCACCACCAGCACCTCTGGACAGAGCTCCTCCACGAACTGCAGGAACCGCGCATGGGCTCTGTTGCAGGCTGCCATCCACTCCTCCTGTAGAGGCGTGGTCGGCCTAAGCGGGCCGTAAGAGCAGTTGATGATCGTCGCCCCCGCCTCAATCTGCAGCTGCAGCTGAGCGATGCTATCGAGGGCATAAGCGTGACCCCTGAAGATCACCTGGTCTGGGAAGTCGTCCTCCCGGGCGCCAGGGGGCACCGGTCCGATCCTCTGCGCGTCTGGCATGCGCGGGTCGAACACGTTGCTGACGGAAACCTTCAACTGCTCGCCAAGAATGGAAGCTACGCCGATGGCGCCACCCACCCTGTGGTCCGCGGCAATGGTGTGCGTGACGGCGGTGCCGTGGGTGCCGTCGTCAATCGGGCCGTCGCCGAGGGGTGGCCCCTGGACGTCGCTAAGCGACAATCCGCGCATAAATGGTCCTTTGGCCTGGTTGACTTCGGGGCTTCGTCCCCACGCGGCGGCGTCGACCACGCCGACCTGGACCTCATGCACTGTGAGGCCTGACGCCTGGACCATGGTCCAGGCGTCCTTGAGCCCAATCATCTGGTAGGGCCGCCCTAACTCCCCCTCGTAGTTGGCGTTGGCCGTCGGGTTGCACTCCTCGATGGTGACGGTTGCGCTGGTGCTCACCGGCAGCGCCAGGTTGGGCAAAGCAAGATGGACCTGCTCCATGGCCTGCGCCTCGGCCAAGCGGGCCACCAGGGCTTCGGCTGAGCCGGCGGCGACCTCCAGCTGGTAGGCCGCGAGGAGCTCGATCTCGCCGACGATCGCGGCGCCCCAGCCAGACGCAATCGCCTGCGCATCCGGCCGGCTAAACCCGTCGGCCATCAGCAGCCATACCTGGTTGAGAGGGGCGTAGCCCACGCCGAAAAAGTCCACCAACGCCTCGCGCTCCGGGACTTTGATCTCAATGTTGCCAAGATCGCGGGCTGGCTGGGTGACGACGAGTCGCTCAAGCTCGACGCGAGTCGGGTCTGAGGGTTGTGCCGGGGCGCCCGGGCCGGTGCCGGTGGCCGGCGGAGGTGTCGGGGGAGAGGCGGGTCTGCATGCCGGCAGACTCCCTGTCAGCCCTAAGGACAGAAGCAGCAGGACGGTCAGCGCCATCCTGCGCGGCCCGCCAGAAAGCCTGCGCGACGCATTCAGTAGCACTCGCATCGGTGAACACGCTCCTTCGTCCGATCGGCGCTCGCTGATTACAGGTTAGTTTCGAGGAGGCCTACCCATGTCCTCCGGCCGGCTGGGCGTTAGGTAATACCCACCACCTCACCCAACCCCCTACTCAACTTGGAACCACATGGTGTATTCTTGCGTCAAAGACCAGGTAAGACCCCTAAAGGAGAGCCGCCGCCATGCGCCGCATGCCCGTACGGACTGCCCTCACCCTGACCCTGTTGATTGCGTTGTTCTCTCTGCTGTTTGTCACGTCCCCGCTGGCAAGAGCTCTGGGCTTGGTTGAGGCTGCCGGGGCCACGGACAAGCCGGGTTTCCGCCTGGGTAATGAAGTCCTGCTCAGCCGCTACCGGCACCTCGTCGACGGCAAGCGCGTCGGCCTAATCACCAACCAGAGCGGCGTCAACAGCGCCGGCTGGAGTACGATCGACGTTCTGGCCAACGACCCGCGGGTGCAGTTGGTGGCGCTGTATGGGCCGGAGCATGGCATCGACGGCAAGGCCAAGGCGGGCGCGTGGGTCGAGAGCTATACCCATCCGGAGCTTGGGATACCGGTGTATAGTCTGTACGGCGCCACGCGCACCCCCACCGAGGCCATGCTGCGCGATATCGACGTTCTGCTCTACGACATCCAGGACATCGGCGCGCGAACCTATACCTACATCTCGACCCTCAACTACGCCATGAAGGCGGCCAAGCAGTACGGCAAGCCGGTGGTGGTGCTCGACCGGCCCAACCCGCTGGGCGGGGAGATCGTCGAGGCGCCGGTGCTGGAGGAGTTTTTCCGGACGTTCGTCGGGTGCGATCTGCTGCCGATGGCCCATGGGATGACTGCGGGTGAGCTGGCGCGTTTTTTTAACCGCGACATCGGCGTGGAGCTTGCGGTCGTCCCCATGGCGGGCTACACGCGCGACATGATCTGGCACGACACCGGCCTGCCCTGGATCCAGACCTCGCCCAACATCCCGGATATCGACTCGGTGTTTGGGTATATGGCGACGGGCTTGGGTGAGGGCACCGGGGTGTACCAGTCGTTTCAGTTCAAGTGGATCGGGGGACGCGGCATCGACCCGCAGCGCTTCGCCCAGTTGCTCAACGGGGCGGGGCTGCCCGGCGTGACCTACCTGCCCGAGACCGTCGGCTCGGCGGGCGGCGTGAGGCTAGAGATCACGGATTACCGTACTTTCAACCCGGCTAAGTCGGGGCTCTATGCGCTGGCCTACGCGAAGCAGCTGGTCAACTTTACGGTGCCCAAGAGCGGCACGACGACGGCCAGCGTCTGCATGTTTGACAAGATCATGGGCACCAACCGGGTCGGCCAGTGGCTCGACCAGCGGCTCACGCCCCAGCAGATGGAGAGCCGGTATGCGGCGGAGCTGGAGCAATTCCGGCGGGAGCGCCAGCAGTACCTGATCTACGGCTACGCAAGCCGCCCAGGGCACATCGGGGTCTACGTGGATGACGTGCCGATCTTCTTTGACAGCGCCCCGTACATCGATGCCAACAGCCGGACCATGGTGCCGCTGCGGGCCATCGGCGAGGCGCTGGGGGCAGAGGTGAGTTGGGACGGCGAGGCGCGGCTCGTGACGCTGGTGCGGGGCGGGACGACGGTGAAGCTTACTATTGATAGCGCGGTCGCGATGGTCAACGGCACACCGGTAACCATGGATACGACTGCCGTGATCCGCAACAGCCGGACGATGGTTCCGGTGCGGTACGTGGGCGAGCTGCTCGGTGCGGATGTGCTGTGGCATGACGTGAGCCGGACGGTGACGGTGTCGACGGTGGGGGCGGCGTACTAGCTGCAGCTGGCGGCGCAGCGCCTCGCTTGGGGCGTGAGGGTCCCATTCCGGGAATGTGGGGGCAGGTTTTCACCGGGTCAGCGGGCGGAGCGGTGACGACGTCACCGGTTACCACATAACCCTGGTGAGTCTGTGACCCTCCCTGGCAAGCAGATCGGCCCGAACTGACCCTGGGTGTCACATTTTCACCGGGTCATCGGGCGGAGCGGGGCCGTCGGCCCCGGTTACCACATAGCCCTGGTGAGTCTGTGACCCTCCCCGGCATGCAGATCGGCCCGAACTGACCCTGGGTGTCACATCTTCACCAGGTCATCGGGCGGAGCGGGGCCGTCGGCCCCGGTTACCACATAACCCTGGTGAGTCTGTGACCCTCCCCGGCAAGCAGACGGGCCCGAACCTGCCCTGGGTGTCACATTTTCACCGGGTCATCGGGCGGAGCGGGGCCGTCGGCCCCGGTTACCACATAACCCTGGTGAGTCTGTGACCCTCCCCGGCAAGCAGACGGGCCCGAACCTGCCCTGGGTGTCACATCTTCACCGGGTCATCGGGCGGAGCGGGGCCGTCGGCCCCGGTTACCACATAACCCTGGTGAGTCCGCGACCCTCCCCGGCAACACCCACAACCCAAGACACCGCAGGGAGTCATGCTCCTGGCTCTCGACAGCGGCACCGAGGCTAACGCGCGCCCCGCACGTCGCACCCCGGATCGCACTGCTCTGCACCGCCCTCATCCCGCAGCACGATCGGCCCTGCGTCCGGGCCACATACGGCGCACCGCGGGTTGCGGTCAATCGCTACCGTCCGCATGCTCATGTCCCTGGCGCTGATCACCAGCAGCCGTCCAGCCAGGAGCTTGTCGCGCTCCATGCCCAGTAGCAGCTTGAGCGCCTCGATGGCCTGGATAGTGCCGGCCATCCCGGCGACCGGACCGATGATCCCAGCGTCGGCGCAGCCGAGCACCGCATCGGGCGGCGGCAACACCGGGAAGATGCAGCGGTAGCAGGCTGTCTCGCCGGGCAACACCGTGGTTAGCAGCGCGTCCCAGCGCAGCACGCCCGCCTCCACCAGCGGCTTTTGGGCGAGCAGGCACGCATCATTGAGGACATAGCGGGACGGCAGGTTGTCGAGGGCACCGACGATGACGTCATACCCGCTGACCAGGTCCAGGGCGTTGGCGGCCATCAATCTGGTCTGATGCCGGAACACCTGTACCTCCGGGTTAAGCTCGACCAGAGTCCTCGCGCCCGACTCGACCTTGGGCCGACCCAGATCCGACGTACGGTGCAGGATCTGCCGCTGGAGGTTGGAGAGGCTGACCACGTCGTCATCGACCAGTCCGATCCGGCCGACACCGGCCGCGGCGAGGTAGTAGGCCACCGGCGAACCCAGGCCGCCCGCACCGACGACCAGCACCGAGCCTGCCGCCAGTCTGGCCTGTCCCGCGCCGCCAAACCCGGGCACGATCAGCTGGCGCGAGTACCTGTGGATCTGCTCTTCGGTCAAGTCGTCTGGCGGCATGCTTCGCGATCCCCCTTGTCTCAAGCCTCACTAGCTGTCTCCGCCTGCTCTACGTCTCGCGGCAGGCAACCTGCGGTTATCGCAGCTTCTTGGGGGTGGGTTTCTGGTGCCGCCCCTCCCTAACCTCCTTGAGCAGAGGAGCCGCCGCCTGGCCGCCCTGCAGGGCATCGAGTACGCCCGGCGGGAGCCCTCCCGGCTGCATCGCCCTCAGGAGCCGTTCGAGGTCGCCCGCCGTGACCGGGCGCGCGTGCGGCATCAGCTCGTAGCCGAGCTGCCCGTTGGCCTCGAGGGTCGCCGACTTGATGTCGGTCAGCGCCGTGATGCCCTGCTGGCGCAGGCGCATCTCCAGCTTGTCAACGGTGAAGCGCATCCGCCGCAGATTGGCGGTGATGGGCTTGCCGTTCTCGATCACCGGCACGGCCTTGCCGGAGAGCAACGTCTCCAGCCAGTCCCACCGGACCTGCAGGTATTCCATCAACAGCAGCACCGCGACGAAGATGGCGGCGGCGACGATGGTGCGGAGCACGCTGGTTTCCACTATCGGCTGGATGATCAGCGAGCCAATCGAGATCATGATCACGGTCTGCGCGATGGTCATCTGGGAAATGGCCTTGCGGCCGGCGATGCGCAGCACCACCGTGCCGGCTACCACCAGCGCGACAGATTCCCAGGTCAGCTCAAGCCACTGCACTACCTACACCTCCCGCCGCCGACCAGTATTCCCGCCAAGGCCCGGGATCACGACAGGCAAAGGCTCTGCCAGGGCCAATGCCGAACACACTACTACTGATATCGGCCCAGCCACCGGCTGGGCCCGGGAGGTCTCGACTTCGATGAGCACACAGCACTACTACCCCGGACCGGGTCCGGCTTGGGAAGCGATAGATCCGCACCAGGCAGGCATGGACGGTGAGGCGATCGGGCGGGCGGTGAGGTTTCACCAGGATAATGACAGCGCCTCCGTACCCTACGGAGTCGACGTCGTCACGAGCATCGTGTCGGGGCGGGCGGCCGAGCCATTTAACGAGCTGATTGGCCCCGTCAACCAGCGCCTCGCGTGCAACGGCCTGATCCTGCGCGGCGGGCGCATCGTCGCCGAATGGGGCCCGACCACCCGGCGCGACCTAACCTTCAGCGTGACCAAGAGCTATCTATCGACGACGGCCGGCCTGGCGCTGGACCGCGGCCTAATCCGGTCGGTGCATGACCGCGTCGCGGATTACGTGCAGGACGGCGGTTTCGACTCGGAGCACAACGCCAAGATCACCTGGCACATGCTGCTCAACCAGACCAGCGAGTGGGAGGGGACTCTCTGGGGGAAACCCGACTGGTGCGACCGCCCCGAAGGTCCCGGCATGCCGCACGAGCGGCAGCTCGCCGAGCCCGGCACCCGCTGGAAGTACAACGACGTCCGCGTCAACCGCCTCGCCCTCGCGCTCTTGCGGGTCTGGCGGCGGCCCTTGCCGCAGGTACTGCGCGAGCACGTGATGGAGCATATCGGTGCCTCGACGACCTGGGAGTGGCAGGGTTACGACAACTCGTGGGTTACGGTCGACGGCCAGCAGATGCAGTCGGTCAGCGGCGGGGCGCATTGGGGCGGAGGAATGATGATCTGCAGCCGGGACCACGCGCGCTTTGGCTATCTCTGCCTGCGGCGCGGGCGCTGGGGCGAGCGGCAGGTGCTGTCCGAGGAGTGGATTCGCCTGGCCTCTACCCCGACGCCGCTCAACCCGGAGTACGGGTACATGAACTGGTTTCTCAACACCGGGCGCGTGATGCTCCCTGCCGCGCCTGAGAGCAGCTTCATGCACGTGGGCCAGGGCCGCAACATCATCTTCGTGGATCCGGAGCACGACGTGGTCGTCGTCGCGCGCTGGCTGCGGGATGAGGCCGTGCCGGAGTTTGTGCGGCTGGTACTGGGGGCGGTGCGGGAGTAGGCCAGCCGGGGAGAGTGTGAGGTCCCCGGGCTGGGGGCACACAGGCCGCACCGGGGTTAGGTGGTGGGCGGTGCCGGGTGGCACCGCCCTTCAGCTTGGACTGGGGCGTTTGGGCACCGGTGTCTGGTCTCGGCCTTGAGTTGGCAGCGCAGTGTTTCACAAACTCACCAGGGCCAGGCGGTAACCGGTGACGTCGTCACCACTCCGCCAGGTGACCCGGTGAAAATCTGACCCCCAGGGCGGACTCAGGACGGTCTGCATGCCGGGGAGGGTCACAAACTCACCAGGGCCAGGCGGTAACCGGTGACGTCGTCACCACTCCGCCAGGTGACCCGGTGAAGATCTGACCCCCAGGGCGGGCTCTGGACGGTCTGCATGCCGGGGAGGGGCACAAACTCACCAGGGTCAGGCGGTAACCGGTGACGTCGTCACCACTCCGCCAGGTGACCCGGTGAAAATCTGACCCCCAAGGCGGGCTCGGGACGGTCGCATGCCGGGGAGGGGCACAAACTCACCAGGGTCAGGCG